>Ga0164318_10005038_pt1 | contig 12756 bp, 5 predicted proteins | sample GuaBasSedimGuay9_FD_113734 | JGI IMG/M metagenome (GOLD analysis project Ga0164318, IMG submission 113734) | Subseafloor sediment microbial communities from Guaymas Basin, Gulf of California, Mexico - Guay9, Core 4571-4, 0-3 cm | ecosystem: Environmental > Aquatic > Marine > Hydrothermal vents >... | reverse complement strand
TGGCCAGTATCGGGTCACTGTGAATGTTTCTGGTATGGCACGCGGTGAGTACTACTACAACATCACTGCAGACAAGACCGGCTACGAGGCACAGACCATTGAGTTCAAGGTCCTCATCCGTGCTGTCTACACCAGTGCCATACCGACCGTGAACGCGCTTGACATTCCAGTCGGCAAGGATCCTATCTTCTATGTGGACTTCACCGACCTCGATCATAGCGTTCCAATAGACGACTCGGCCCCGTTCCAGTTGAACTGTACGTGGATCCATCCGATTATCTGGGAGTATACTGCTGACAATCGCTACCGAATCACATTCCCGACGGAGCTTGATGATCCGCTCCAGCAGAACCTGTTCGTGACATTCACGTTCTCCAAGGGCGAAAACTATCGGTCGAGCTCGTTCAACATCAGTGTCACTGTCAGAACCCACAACACAGACCTCCGACTTGTGACCGCCGTAGAGCCTACAAGCCACAACGCAAACATCACAATTCATCTCTTCTACGGCGACCTAGACGATCAGTCTGGCATTTGGTCGGAGTATGTGGCTGTGAGAGTTGAGAACGAAACCGGTGTCGTTACGTACTATTGGGACAATGAAACAGACTCGGGTGAAGGCTACTACATAGTTGAGATTCCAGCAGCGCAGTTCAACTCGTTGGGTACCAAGAACTTCACCATCTACTTCAACTGGACTGGCCCCGTCTATTCTTACCAGAACAAGACGATCTACGTGAGCGGCAATATAGTTGGTGAGGACTCCAAGTACACTCTCCTGATTGCCGCTGAGCCGACGCCCTACAAGGGCAATATGACCTACGTCTTCTCCTACGCGGAGTTGTACAGTGGTGAGGGGATCACCAACTCGAGCTATGGTGGTGGCAACGTACACATCTGGGTCGTGTTCCCGGGCATTTCGGTGGACGTGTCCTCCGTTGACATATGGGAGGTGGACGCTGTCAATCAGCCTGGCAACTACTCAATCCAGTTCAACACAACAATTTTTGGAGAAGTCGGTGTCATATACATGGAGATCCACGTCGACTGGGCAAAGGGCGTGTCGCCATTCTACACGAATCGTACGGACACGATAACGGTGCGGATCCTGTCGCGTGACACGCTTGTATCTGTGATTCCGCCCTCCCCCACATCTTACGGTGAGAATGCGACATTCACATTCATCTATTATGATGTCACTGGCAGTACAAGCGCTCCAATTGCGTATGATGACACGAAGATGACGGTATGGCTTGACCTAACTGAGTACATGCTCAGATACAGCGATGCTGACAAGACCTTCACAGTGTCATTCGACACGAGTCAGTTTGGCGACATTGGCATCATGTACTTCTACCTCAATGTGACATGGGCTGGTTCTCCATACTATGGCAACCAGACAATGCTAAAGATTGACGTGACGATTCTCGAGCGTGCTACACAGATTAACTTCCAGGCACCATCGCCGACGCCCTATGGTGACAATGTCACCTTCACCGTGACCTACCTTGATGTGGCGGGGAGCAGCAGTGTCGGAATCACGGACTACACGTTCACCTTGTACTATGGTAGCTCACCGATTGACAGTTCGTATCTGGAAGTGTCCTATGGGCCGTCCGGTGATGTCACTGTTGAGTTGAACACGAGCTACTTCTCGCAGCCGGGTACGTATGAACTCAACGCCAGCTTTGTCTACACCGGCACTGAGCATGCATCTGACAACTGGGCAACTCGCAACCTTCAAGTGAATTACCGACCGACCATTCTCTCCTCGGAGCCGGTGGGCAGCGTAGGCTACGGTCGCCCACTGGAGATCGTCTTGTACTATCAGGACGCTCTCACCTTGGACAATATAGGCAGCGCAACGACGATGACTATTCTGAACAACACCGGGACTCCTTGGAATTACACTGTAACATGGCGGCCGCAATACGAGAACTACCTCATGGTTGTGCAGACTACAGGGCAGTCCTTCAATGTCGGTAACCAGCACACTCTCCACATCCGTGCGACCTACGCCAATGTGAACCCATTCTACAAGAGCGATGACGTATACGTGGAGTTCATAATCAGAAACCGCACATCCGTGCTGGACCTCGCTGACGCTCCCCTGCCTGTTTCATACCTTGAGGACTGCGAGTTCTCCGTGTACTACGGTGACACCGACGCTGGTGAGGGCATCAGCGGTGCCACCATCTCGATATACTTCTCCGACAGCAAGATTGCGTCATCATACTACACAGTTTCGTCACCCTCTGAGGGAACCTATGATATTGCCCTCAACACCACTGCCTTCGGCGGTCTTGGCTCCTATTCCATTACGGTGGTCGCCCAGTGGCCCGGCGGAGCACCATATCATGACGACGCACAGAAGACAATCTCGGTGACAGTCATTGAGCGGCCCACCAATGTTGAGATTATGTCGCCACCGTCATCGACCAAGTACTTGGACAACGTGACGTTCACATTTACGTTCACAGACACAATCAACGGTCAGGTCATCGACATCTCTTCAGACAACATCATTCTCTGGGGAGAGGGTGTCCAGCTTGGGCCTGACTCATTCATTATGACTCAAGTGGGTTCTGTGTTCGAGATCAGCATCAACTCGACGGTCCTGAGCCCGACCCTTGTCACTGACTACAACCTCACAATCTCTGTGGATTGGAATTCCACTCAGGCTCCGTACTACGCCGACGACGTGACATCGCTGAGGCTGACCACCGTTAGACGTGCCATGACAATCGAGGTCGGGGCCATTGAAACCACGCCGCTCAACGACAACATCACTCTCACTTTCTCGGTGAGTGACGATGACACGGGCGCACCAATCTCTGATGCTATCATCCTCTTCGACTGCGTTGAGAAACACATCACACAGGGAGCCAACTACTGGCTCACACGTGGCACGGGTGAGTCTGCGGGCACGTACACGATTGAGGTGGACTCGTCATTCTTCAATGCCACTGGTGACTTCCACTTTGAACTGACGGTGCAGTGGGATCCCAATGCCTCCCCATACTACGCGAACAAGACAACAATTGGCATCATTGGTTCCGTTGATCTCATCTGGGCGGTCCTGTCATCTGACCTCCCCCAGCCTTCCTCGGTACAGATTAGTCAGGCTGTCTACGTCATAGTCTACTATCGGGACCTCGACCACGGAGCCATTGGCGTCGATCCGCAGAAGTTCACGGTGAGGTATCTCGCCACCGGCACAGAGCCAACTGGTCTGCAGATCACCCGTATCTCGGCGGGTGTGTACAATATCAGCTTCAGTACGATTGACATCACGACAACGGGCAGCTGGACCCTCAACATCACGGCAGAGGCTTGGCCATACACGACCTCCAGCGTCCAGCCGACTTTCACTGTGCGTGTGATCGAGACTGCTCTGAGCCCGCTTGAGACCTCAATACAAGTGAACTGGACGGACACAGTGCGCGTATGGATTGACTACAAAGACCTCCTTCACAGCACCCTTGTAGACAGCGCCTACGTCCATTGTACTTGGGGCGGTCAGGAGGTCGTCTTCACAGAGTCTGGTACGACACCTGGACGGTACTATGCAGACATTGACACATCATTGCAGGATGCGGGTACGTGGGTTGTTGCAATCACAGCATCGAAGGATCGTTTCGCAACATCCATCACCACCGTTACGCTGGTGGTGCTCTCGCTGCCATCGCAGATTGTGCCGATTGAGCCCGCGGGTCTGTCCATCAGCACCTTCAGAGGCGAGGACACGCACATCACAATCCACCTGCTATACATCAAGGGCAACTCCACATTCACCATACAGGACCAGTATGTCAACGAGATCAATGCAGTCTTCGAGGGCAACGGCAGAACCTACGTGTTCCTCTACAATGGGACATCCGGGTTCTACGAAGTCACAATGCCTGGAACCGACACTAAGGATGTCAATGTCGGGTTCTACTACTTCCGAGTCACGGCCAAGATGAGGAACTTCAACCCAGCAAGCATACAGTTCGCGCTCGAACTGAAACAGACGCGAACGGTGCTCAACTTGGACTATTCATCCGGCACCTCTCAGGAGATGACGCGCTACTACTCGGAGATAGTACGCATCACTGTCAACTTCACCGAGGCCGTCGACCTATCGGCTTCTCTTAGCAACGCCACAGTGATGTGGTACATCTCAGACATCGAGGTTAACGGGTCGATGATCGAGGACCCGAACCATCCCGGTTTCTACTACACGGACCTAGACACGACAATACCCGGCTACGGCATCTGGGCTATCACGATTCGTGCTATTCCTGACGACCCACAGTTCTCCAATGCTGTGACTTCGCTCACATTGACCATCAAGCGGATTCCGACTCGAGTATTCAGCCCGGTTCCTCTGACTGTGCCTTGGGGCTGGGTCGGAAACCTCTCGTTCACGTACTGGGACGAGATCTTTGATCGTCCCGTCACGGATGCCAACGCGTTCTACAGCTGGGGTCCGTATACCGGCATGGCGGCAATACCTCTCGGCAACGGGACTTACCTGGTGCCGGTGGACACGACAGTCCTTCTGCCAGAGATCAAGTGGAGCATCACAATATCCTTCTCGAAGGCCAACTTCGTGGAGGCGAGCGGCGCCGTACAGTTGACTCTTGAGCTGATTGAAACCGATATTGAGGTATACGCACCCGAGCAGAACCGCGTCGAAGACAGCACCCGCAATCTTGTTGTGCCAATGGGTGACATTCTCAACATCACACTGTACTACTCGGACATTGAGATGTACTTTGGTGGGATTGAGGGCGCGAATCTCACAGCTGACAGCGAGCTCAGAGGCGACACGTTCAGTGGCGGGCGTCCCGTCAGCATAGTCGAGCTTGGTGGTGGCTACTACAGCTTCATCTTTGACACAAACCAGGCGTTCCTCTATGAGTACACCAACGGCACGCCTGTGACTGGTGGCTCTTACAGGGTCATCATAGGTCTGAAGCTTGACAACAGGACCACCCAGGAGGTCACAGTGCGTATTCGCATCATCGACGTGCCCACTAGCGTCGTTGCCAGTGTCCAATCGGCCTCAATCTCACTGATCCATGGTGACCAGATCACCATCGACGTGTTCTTCAACGACACGTGGCACAGTGCGGGTGTGACGGCAGACTTTATGCAGGCGATTTCAAACAACGAGGCAGTGCTCGGTGTGCAGATTGTACCTGGGAGTGTTACGGGTCACTATGTCGTCACCCTGACGGCGCAGGGCGTCGGTACCGCGATCGTAGAGATTCACCTCGGCAGACAGCACTATTCCAACGTTTCTCTGACGTACGTCGTACAGGTTCTGCCTAATCAGACAGACCTTCTTGTCCAGCAGGCAACGATTATTGGCTTACCCATTAGCCTGTTCGTCATAGTCCTCTTGGCTCTCTATGTGAAGGTCTGGAGTGTGCCCAAGCGCGTGCGTCAGATCAATGGTCAGATAAAGGCACTCCGGAAGGGCAGGATTCCGAAGCCCGTTCCGGACGCTAGAGGCCGTGCAGAGATACTTGCGGATCTATTCAACGATACGTACGCCGACCTGGGAATCACCCGTACGCCTGCGCAGCTGCCTGAAGAGAGCGTGCAGGTAGAGATACCCGAGATGGGCGAGCTTCTGATGCAGCTCTCAATTCTAACCAACCTCTCACAGGAGGAGCTGGACGAGTTCAAGTCTGACATCTCGAAGATGAAGCTCAGCGAGCAGGCAGCCTTCGTGAAAGAGGTGATTCATCAAGAGGCGATTCGCACAGCGAGGCGCGAGGGCAAGACAGTCGATGAGGTCCTCAAGGAGATTGAGCAACTTGCCAAGCGTCGTCTTGGCGACATGGAGGGCGAGGCCATGTACGGCCGCAAGGAGGAGCCTGCTGGCGAAACCTTGATTCTCAGGCCCGAGGAGCCGGAGGTACGACCGGAGGTCCGACCCGAAGCTCCGAAGTTCGAGCCCGAGGGTGTCGCACCAGGAGTGCCAGCAGAGCCAGAGGTGCCTGAGCTCCCTGCTGACCGTCTGAGCCCATTCGAGCTCGAAGAGCTGAGGAAAGAGCTGGAGGCCAAGGGAGTTCCTGCTCACGAGATAGACACGATAGTGGAGCAGGCCAAGAATTTGCCAAGAGACTTGGTCGACGAGTTAATCCGAAGCCTCACAGGCGATGAGGAGTAGGAGGCTCGTACACCTCTCACTCCTCATCCTCATACTGCAGAAAGAAGGAGAGAGGGAGTGTCGTAAAGGGAGAGCGCTGCTCCTTGGCCCTTGATGCTCGTCGAACAGGGCACGAGGGATGTTTGGCGAGGGTGTACTTGAAGTACGCCCTGCTCTCTTGGACATGGATGTGAATCTGGGCATAGGACGCCAGAGCGCGTCCCCCTGCTGGCAGCCGGGGGTTGCGGTCCGAAGCTGGGGCGGTGACCACAGTAACGATGTTCCTCTTGAGTGTGAATGTCATCAGCCGAGATGCCATGTGTGTGATCTCTTGCAGCCCCTCTGATGTGATGCCCTCTGATAGATACAGGTTCGGAAGACCCGATACTATGAGGAGGCGTGCAGGAACTTGGTCGAAGAGGTGTTGGAGCTGGTTCATCACAAGATCATAGGTCTGGGACGAATTGAACGCACGGGTGATGTAAATTCTGTCCATCGTCTCTTCAGGCTCGAGTCCAAGTCTGTATGAGTGGTCTGTGATGCGTTCGATACTGATTATGTTCGCACTGTCAATTATGATGCTGGGCGTGGAAATACCACCGAGTTCGGGAGGAAGTTGGGCGTGGACCGCCATCCGAAGCACATCGTCGTGCAGTGACCTATCACCATAGAGAAGATACATGATTCCGAACTCCATTCCCCCCTCAAGTAGCCTGTCGATGGGTTCGACTCCCGTACTCATTTTATGGCGTATCACTGTGTCTGCTGTTGTAAACGCCGCTGTGAGGTCGGCATACGAATGTTTCCTCATCCCTTCTCTTGTACGCGCCACGAGTTTTATTCACCACTAACTTGAAAAGCGGCCGCTGCCCTTCTCACTCTGTTCTCAGTCTTATGCCGGGAGGAATCGGTGTGGCTCACAAGGTTAGAGTCTGCCCACGTTGTGGCAGCACAAAGATATCCGCAATTCGCACCTCAGTCAGCGGTTGGCTTGTTCCATCATCCTACTACTGCGAGGAGTGTCACTACTCAGGCCCAACCTACGTTGAGGTCGACTCCGAGGAGGTCAGTCGTCTTCAGGCCGCCATGCGTGAGAGTAGCTGATAATCGGTGTCCCAGTTTCCCACTGGGTCTAGGTACGGTCAGTTTCTTCTGTAGTCGCTTCTGTAGCTGCTTACTGCCTGAAAATGGCAAATGTCTTAAGTCACCGCTTTGGACAACCCACGTTAGGTGATTTCGCCATGGTCACGTATGAAGGCTTCGAGTTCCCCGATGACCTCTACTACACAGACGATCAGCTGTGGGTAAAGAGGGAAAATGGCAAGGTTCGTATTGGCTTCACGACATTCGGTATGGATCTTGCTGGAAAGATCAAGTTCGTCCGGCTCAGACCGGCTGGGCGCGACATAAAGGCTGGAAAGAGCATCGGGACTCTTGAGTCTGGAAAGTGGACTGGCCCCGTCAAAGCTCCCGTGACCGGCAAGCTTGTCGAGGTCAACGAGGAGCTCAAGAGTAACCCCAGTCTGCTCAACGAGGACCCTTACGGCAAGGGCTGGATTGCGGTCATAGAGGGTACCAACCTGGACGAAGAGCTAGCTCAACTGCAGGGCGCCGACGGCCTTGAGGACTGGGTCAAGGCCCAGTTCGCCGAGAAGAGAGGAAGCTAATTCATATCATTCGAGCGGCCGAGCCTTGGCCGGCCGGTTTCTATCTTATTTTTTCCAGCTCTGTTCTCAGATGGTTTGCCATCTCCCAGAGGGTTTCTGGCGGAATGACGACGTACAAGAGGTCACGGCAGTAACCTGACTCCATCACGATGCTCTGAGCGACCAAGATCTCAAGGCCACGGTCCACATCGGCGAGGTTGTACCTGATTCCCATCTCTTCACACTTGATCTCCATGATGTCATTTAGGGTCTGGCGGTCAATGTACGTTTCGCTGGGAAACCTCGTCAGGTGCTCAGATAGAGCCTCAAGTACTAGCAGCGTCATGTAGTCATCGGAGGCCAGTGCATCCATTATCTCCATGTATTCATCCGAGGACAAGATACTCAGGGCTTTTGTCGTGGCCTTCCGAACCATTGTGGAATCTATCTCTTCGCCCCTCGAGGCATGCGGCCAAATGAACTTGAGAGCCTCAACAGTGGTCTTGGGTTTCGAACCGTCAAACTCGCAGACTATGTCTGTTATGTACCGTAACACATTGTCTGACAGACCGAGGGGAAAAGTTTCCTCGACGCGCTGGTGCACAATCTCATAGAGCTGTGTACGGGTGTATGTTCTCAGTCGGATGTCTAGGTCGTAGACGACGCTTCCGCGTGGCCCACGGGTCAGCTCTCTGTAGTCATGACTATTTAGGACGCCAATCGTTCCTGCGCCGATCTCCTTTGACAACTGCGCGAGCTTGAGATACAGGTCCTCGTTGGTTTCGTCAACATTGTCGATGACAAATACACTCCGTTTCATGGAGTGGGCTGCAGCCTGCCTGAACTGCGTCCATATCTCTTGAAGATCAAAAGTGACCGCTATCGGCCTATTGAAGTGGCTGTGCATCTTGTCGTTGAGCTCGGTCATGATTTCAAGGATGCTCTTGTTACGTGCGTCCACGTAGACCGTGTGTGCGTCGAATCGCTGTGGCACAATCTTGGTCACAAAGTACCGTGAGAAGACGGTCCTTCCCACTCCTGCGATTCCGTGAACCAGACAGTTGACACCATATTCATCCTCGTAAGAGTCCCTGTAGGCCTTGCCGATGATGTCGAGTTCATTGTCGCGAAAGAGCAGACGTTCCGGAACGTAGTAGGGATCGAACAGTCCTCTCGGCCTGGGAAAAGCGACCATTTGTACATCAGAGCTTTGTTTCAACTGACGTATTTAAGCGCCTACGAAAAGAGTAGGCCGAAAGTATCACCAGCTGTGAGCTGAGGGACCGTCACACCATCTTCGCCAGTGCTTCGGCACAGTCATCGCAAAAGATGAAGTTGTTGAAGCCCTGTCCGAGCACCTCACGAAGCTGAGAAAGGCGAGTCTTCTTGGCCATGTCGCTGTACGGCCACTTATGCTCAGGCTTTGGAGTCACACCCAATTCCTCGCATGCGTCAACGATCTCCAAGATTGTGGCTAGTACCTCCTTGGGTGACTGCTCGGGTGGTCTTATCTCGCGTGAGTGCATGACCATGCCGTAGGTAGGCTCATTATTGCCGACGTACCACTTACTAGGAGCATGCCCGTACTTGGCAAAAGGTACGTAACCGTGGCGTACCAAGATATCATCAATTTGAGCAACCACCTCCTGCATTCTCTCGAGACTCGTGTCATGCAGGCCGTAGCCCTCGAAGAGAGCAAGCTGTACACCCTCGACAGGATTCCGCTTTGGCAGCTTTATTCGGATATCCTTCATCTTCTCGACCTCACTGTCTGTGAGGACCCGAACATCAACCAGTTCTCGAATGGCCTCCAGATCGTCCTCTGGAAACTGCATGATGAGAAGGGGTGGTCTTAGGTCGCCGCGGATGTCTGGGTGGGCCATAACTATTGCCTCACCGTACCTTATTGGGCTCTTCGCATCAACCAGCCGCCCTATCGCCTGCCCGAGTTCTGCGGCATCATCAAAGTGGGCCACTCCACCAATGACCTCTTCTTCGGAAACTGGGCGCACATGTAGGCGCAGCTCGGTCACGAACCCGAGAGTACCGTGAGAGCTGGCGATGTCATCAATCGTCATGTGGAGCCGGTTGAGCTCTTGCTCAAGCGCCGCGTCCTCGCTGCGCACGCCATTCCGAGTGACTTCTATGGTTCTCCCATCGTACAGCACCATCCTTGCTCGAATGGTGTTGTCGCGCATTGTTCCATTCACCCACGTGTCATTGCCGCCGCCGTCGGTGTTCAGAATTCCTCCTACCGTGGCGACATCCCTGCTGCTCGGCGCGACGTAGAATCTGAGACCGTATGGCGCCAAGAACTCGTTGATCTCGTCTGGTGTCACTCCCGGCTCGACGTCGACGTATCCCTCGCTCTCGTTGACACCAAGTATCCTTCTCATCCGAAGGGTGCTGAGCACAATGCGTTCGTCGTTGCCACCCGTACAAGCACCACTGAGGCCTGAGCCTCCGCCCTTTACGGTCACGACCAGACCCTTCAATCGGGCCTCTGCGATTGCCTCCTTCGCCTCAGCCTCTGTGCGAGGGTAGTAGACCCCCCGTATCTTGGAAAAGTCGAAACGGTAGAATATCGAGGCGTTGGCCCCTATAACCACTTCACGAAGCTTCATTCTGTAGACCTCCCTTGTTCCTCGAAGGCCTCATCCAACATCTCGACAATGTCCTTTGTCCTAATGCCCGCGCTCATGAACTGCTCTCTACAGGAGGGGCAGCAAGTGAGCACGGTTGTGCCCTCCATGTGTTCTTTCTGCTTCCGGACCTCGATTATTTTGTCACTCAGGTCCGGGTCGGTCATCCTGAGCAACCCGCCGCCACCGCAACAAGACAGCTCCATCTCCCGCCATTTCACGCCAATCTTTCTCATCAACGACCGTGGCTCTCTCTTAACATTGCTTATCCTGTGAAGCTCGCACGGATCGTGATACGCGAACTCTTCATCTCTCTCTAGCTGAGGGGGCTCGTCAAGAATCCGGTCGAAATACTGCGTATGATGCAGAACCTCCACGCCCTCAAAGTTGTGGTAGTTCTTGAGCTGGATTAGGCATCCTGGGCAACAGGTGATCACGGTCTTGGCCTGTGCCTTCTCAATGACCTCCTTGTTGTGTCGGCGTAGCTCCTCCGCGCCCTCGTCATCACCCATGAGGTAGAGCGGGTGGCCACAGCAGAACTCCTGCGCCCCCATTACCATGTAATCGGCACCCCCCCTCTCCAACGACTTGAAGAGTGACTTCACGACATCCATCTGTGTCGCCCGGAACGACATGAGACAGCCAAGGAACACCATGACCTCGGCTGTCTTGCCCTCCTCGTACACTCTATCCTCAATATCGGGAATGTCATCTATCAACTCATCCATCCAAAAGACTGCCCTGTCCTCTGGGTCTAGACCATAGATGTTCTTCACGTTTGCGAGGGCCTTCCGAAGGGCGTTGAGGTACTCGAACTCCTCGGGGGCACTCTTGAGTGCCTTGGCACGCTGTTCGTGATAGATCTTGAGGAGATCGACATCAGATGAACAGACTTCCTCACAGCGGCCGCACATTGTGCACTGAAAGAGCAGCCGTCTGAACTCACGTTGAATCTCCTCATCATCCTCGATGAGGTCCATGACCTGCAATAGGTACGTCTTGGCTCGAGGTGTGAACTGCTCTTCCTCCCTTGCAGTGAAGAGGGGACAGATTCTCACACATGCACCGCACCTGACGCATTTGTCGTATGACATGGGAGGCACCAAGATTCGTTGTGAACGCAACACTCCGCGCCGACGGCAAATAGAACTATCGGTACGTCCATGGTCATTATGATTCCAGTTCTCGTGCTGCTTGTTTCGGCGCATATTTATGCGCTGTTCAGGGGTGCTGTGCTCGCAATCCCACAAGTACTATCCACGGACTGAGTCAAGATGGACAGACGAAAGGCTGCCTCACTGGTGCTTCTACTCATTATAGGGGTCTCGGCGGCTCTGGTTTTCTACTTCAACTCACAACAGGTGGCCCCGCAGCATGAAGAGGAGCAGACCGAGACCAAGATTGAACCACATCCCTTCAATGCTCTCGATTGGTGGGACATAGCCACCACATTTGGGAGAATCACGTTGATCAACGATGCTCTTGTGAAGCTCTACTCGTTCGGTATCCGGTACGATGGCACAGAAGGGTACACAAAAGCAGCGAAATATGTCATGGACTATTTCGATACCCTGGGGATGGAGGCCTCCTACTGGGGCAATCATGAGTCCGTGGTGGCTGTGCAACGGGGATATGGCAATGACAGTCGGGCGATAGTCTTCGGAGCTCATCTTGATGGACCAGAAGACTCTGCCGGAGTTGACCAGAATGCGGGCGGCTGTGCAGTGGTCATGGCCACGGCATACATGCTATCACGATTCAGGCTTCCGATTGATGTGTACTATTGCTTCTACTCCGGCAATATGGTGTTCCTAGACTCGGAGAAGACATTGCGTGCGCTCTGGGGCTCGAAGGAGGTTGTTTCGAAGCTCGTGTCAGATGGGGTAAAAGTGATTGCCGCCTACAACTTTGACGAACTTCTGTTCTACGACAAAGGTCAGCCCCAGTCCAAGAGGTTGATTGCCCAGTGCAATGTCATGTCTGCCCATGGTTATCACCAGACGAAGTATCTTGCTGATCTGTTGTATGCCGTTCTCTTGCACAAGGGTTTCGACATGATGACCATCACTGAGGACACTCATTGGCAGTCTGACCACTGGCCGTTTTGGGATCGGGGCATACCCGCAATCAATGTCAAGAGCGGTCACAAGCCCAGTGACATCACGCCCGTAGTTGACACGCCCATGAGCTCAAACTACAACCGCACGCAGGCACTCTATCTTGCCGAGGCGGCCGCCTATGTTGCGGTATATCTTGGCATGCAGGGCAACGGACGCCCGACAAGGCAAAAGCTTCAGTCTACTCTTCATCTTGGCAATAGTAG
>Ga0164318_10005037_pt1 | contig 12757 bp, 12 predicted proteins | sample GuaBasSedimGuay9_FD_113734 | JGI IMG/M metagenome (GOLD analysis project Ga0164318, IMG submission 113734) | Subseafloor sediment microbial communities from Guaymas Basin, Gulf of California, Mexico - Guay9, Core 4571-4, 0-3 cm | ecosystem: Environmental > Aquatic > Marine > Hydrothermal vents... | reverse complement strand
GGTACCTTCTTTCAGGAGATGTAAAACTCGTCAGGGCTGCAGTGAGGGAACGGGATCAGCTCCTGTCCCAGGCACCCGGACTCATTGATCCCTTGGGTTTCCTCTTCAGCCACTATAAGGGTCGGTTCCCGGGGCCACACCTTTTTGGCGGGCTGCTCTGGGCCTACGATCTCTTCTCGGGTTCATCAAACCATCACTATTATCCTGCCCCGGAATATCTGCTTTTAGCCCCCAACATAGACCAGCGGCGGCTCAAGGGCGGAACCAGCTACCTTGACGCGGTGGTTGATGATGCCCGGCTCGTCTTGCGCACTATCCGGGAGGCGTGTGAGGAAGAGGCCTTCGCACTCAACTATGTAAGGGTCCAGGAGTTGCTCTTTGAAAAAAACCGTGTGATCGGCGTGTGTGTAAAGGACGAAATTGCCGGGAATGAAACTGATCTTTTCGCGCGAGTCGTGGTCAATGCAACGGGTGTCTGGGCGGATCAGCTCCATTCCTCGAAGTACAACGGTCCTCACATCCGCCCGTTACGGGGAAGTCACCTTGTATTTCCCTTCTGGAAGCTCCCCGTTTCCCAGGCAGTCACTCTCAGGCACCCCGCAGACAAAAGACCCGTATTTGTCTTTCCCTGGGAGGGCGCAACCATCGTGGGCACCACGGATCTCGACCATGGAGAACCGCTGAACAGTGAGCCTCGAATCTCTTTTCCGGAAATTGAATACCTCCTGGATATTGTGCGTTATCAATTCCCGTCAGTGGAACTGGAAAGGAGCGATATTCTCTCCACCTTTGCAGGAGTTCGGCCGGTAATCGGCGGGAGCAAAAAAAGACCTTCCAGTGAAAAACGGGACCACAGTATCTGGGAACAGGACGGAATGATCTCGGTGAGCGGTGGCAAGCTGACAACATTCCGCCTGATCGCCCAGGATGTCCTGCGTGTTGCAGCGCCCCTCATTCCTTCCGTAGAGGAAAGGGGCACCCCTGATCCCCCTTTCAACAAACGGAAGGGTGATGAGCTGCCTCCCATCAGCCTCAATCACTTTCTGAGACGCCGGCTGGAAGGCCGGTACGGAAGCCATGTTATGCACATCATGCAGACTGAGATGAATGAGGACCTGGAGCGGATTCCAGGTACAAACACCCTGTGGGCGGAGGTGCGCTGGGGGGCCAGGGAAGAAGGGATCATGCACCTGGACGATCTTCTTTTAAGACGTACCCGCATCGGGATACTGCTGGAAAAGGGAGGTACCGGGTACCTCGATCGGATTCGTGATATCTGCCGGCAAGAGCTGGGTTGGGACCTGAAACGGTGGGAGGCTGAGGCCGCCTCCTACAAGAAGCTCTGGGAGGAATGCTACAGCCTTCCTTGAACCAAAGCATGCTGAACCCCCCTTCACCCTTCTCGGGTGATGTTCTTATTTCTTCCTGGCGTGGGCCTGTTTCTCCGCGTACATTGCCTGATCTGCACGGTCGAGGAGGCTTTCAGGAGTATCCTGCGGTTGTGATACGGCAATCCCCGCGCTCACGGAAATGGTGATCTCTCCTTTTTTGTGGGAAACAAAACGTTTCTTCGCCAGATGTTTTCGGAAACTCATAACACGCTGCCGTGCCATGTCTTCGGTCAGTCCCTCAACGAGCACCACGAATTCATCACCACCGTACCTCACCAGAAAGTCATTTTCGCGGAAGGTTTCTCTCAGGGATTGCCCTACTTTTTGGAGAATCTTGTCCCCTGCCACATGGCCAAAAGTGTCATTTATTTCCTTGAACCTGTCCACGTCCAGCAGGATAAGCGTGTGCGGTTCCCCTGCTTTCCGTGTTTTTTCCAGGGAACTCTTTATCTTGATATCAAACGCCTTTCTATTGTAAAGGCCGGTGAGCGCGTCTTTCATAGCCACCATTTTCAATTCCTCGGCCCACCTGGACATCTCCCTGGCATGCTTGTCGGCCTCAGTAATCCGCTCTCTCAGCATCTTCATATTCTCACGGGTTAATTGTGCCCGCTTCAGGTCTTCTCTCTTTTTCTCTGAAACCACGACCTTGATGTTCTGAATTTTCTGGAGAACCACCTTCTTGATTCCCTCGATGGTGGTATGAATATCAAAGGAGTTGGCAATAGAACTCACTTCCCCGTTGATCCTCATCTCGAAATACTCGACCTTTTTATCATACTCTTTGCTGCCAAACTGATCCGTGAGGGTTCTTTCCAGATCTTTTACCTTCTCAAGGAGCACCAGGAAGGCGTCATTAATATACTCAAAATCACCTGAGATTTTTTCTTTTACTCCATCCAGGAAATCCAGCAGCGCAGTCGCCTCATTCTTGAAACGGAGTTCCTCGACGTTCTTACATTCCACATGAATGGTTGCCGCCTCCTCCTCCAATTCCGGTGTAAGGGGATAAAACCCCTCCAGGAGAACAACCATAATCCTCTGGATTGCCTTGCAGGCTTCAAGCGCTTCTTCCCTGGCTTTGGCCAGGAGATCCTCTTCCCCGGCTTCCTTTACGGAACCGCTTTCAGCGCCCAGGATTTTATCTTTCAGTGAGGAGGTGATTTCTTCCGCCTGTTCCAGTTGTAGCGGCTCGGCAGAGTTGACCAGGGATTTAATGGCGTCAATGTCCGCTACCAGGGCATCCTCTTTTCCCGCGAAAAAGCAAAGAGTGTTTATAATCTTCCCCAATGCCTCTTTTTCTTCCTGCACGGTCCGCTCGAAAGCAATATACTCTCTTTTCAGCTGTGCCAGTTCCCTTTTTAGATCCTTTGCCATAGCGTCTTCTCCTCAGCTCACCCGTGGCCCATCCATCAATCGCTGTCACTAAATCTCACGGCCAATGACCAATCGCTCAATTCATCTATTCCGCTCCGAACTCATATAAAATCGCCATTTACAGAACAGATCAACGGGATGGGGATCCGGAGGTGCAAACTCGCATTCCACCTCAATTCTCTTATCAACAACATTCGCAAAGCTTGAAAATTCGGCGCGGTGCATGTCTTTGCACACATATTCCCCGAGGCCTCTTTCCAATCGTGCTACCTGGGCGGGACACGATGGAACCGTTATAATCACCTCTTCCGGTGTCTCCTCTATTTCATAGCCCACCAGAATGCACCAGGGGAATAACCGCAATGCTTTTACAAACCCCTTGAGGCCCTTTTCGCGTATATCAAACCGGCCTAAAAGGTCTTTTGCGGCCATCCCGGCAACACGCCCCCATACCTTCTCGTTCAGTGATTCCGCGGTTGATTGACCAAACTCCTCGGCCACATGGATAAACCAGAAGGCATCCATCACCCGGTAATGCCACAGCAGGAACGCCAGGTACTTCCTGAGAGCGGGGGCCTCCATATCCTCAAAAACATTCAGGTCCGTTTCACCCTCGTTTTTCTAATTCTTGGGTCTTTTTCGTTTCTCCATGGGCACATAATCCCGCACCTTCGATCCAATGTACACCTGTCGCGGTCGATGGAGCTTCCAGTGGGGATCATCCATGGCTTCTTTCCACTGACTGATCCAGCCGGGCAAGCGCCCGATAGCAAACATGACCGTAAACATGTTCACCGGTATGCCGATCGCCCGCAGGAGAATGCCGCTATAGAAATCCACGTTTGGATACAAGTTGTGATCCTTGAAATAGGGATCCTTTACTGCGGCCTCTTCAAGCCGCATGGCCACATCCATCAACGGATCATGCCGTTTCATTTTTTTCAGAACCTTCCCGCACACCTTTTTCATTATCTTGACCCGTGGATCATAGGTCTTGTATACCCGGTGACCAAAGCCCATGAGCCGGAAAGGGTCTTCCCGGTCCCTCGCCCTTGCCAGAAAAGGGGCAGGGTCACCACCGCTGTCATGGATCTGCTGCAACATTTCCACCACAGCCTGGTTGGCCCCGCCGTGGAGCGGCCCCCAGAGTGCACTTATTCCGGCTGCAATAGCTGCGTAGAGATTCACCCGGGCACTTCCAACGAGTCGAACAGCAGCTGTTGAACAGTTCTGTTCATGGTCGGCATGGAGTATCCAGAAAACTTCCAGGGCTTTGACCAAGTCATTGTCAATGATATAGGGCCGAACAGGTGAATCGAACATCATATTTAAAAAATTAGCGCAATAGGTCAGGTCGTGTCGGGGATAGACCACTTTATGTCCTCTTGAAATTTTGTATGACATTGCCGCCATTGTCCTTACCTTGGAAAGGAGACGGGTGAACATCATGTTCGTCTCTTCATCCTCGCCCCTTTCAGGGATTTCCGGATAGAACGCCCGAAGGGCATTCACCATCGACGACAGTATTCCCATGGGATGGGCCCCTCTCGGAAAATATTCGAAAAACGTCCGCATGTCCTCGTGCACCAGGGAATGATCATTCAGCATGATGGAAAACCTGGTCAGCTCTTCTCTCGTAGGCAGTTCTCCATTGATAAGCAGGTAGGAGGTTTCGACAAACGTGGATTTCCCGGCCAGTTGCTCCACCGGGATACCCCTGTACCGGAGGATACCTTTCTCTCCGTCCATGTATGTAATTCCGCTTTCACAGCTTCCGGTATTCGCAAAACCTGGGTCAAGGGTAATGAGCCCTGTCCTGCTCCGCAACTGGGAAATGTCTATCGCCTGTTCTCCCTCCGCCCCTTGGACAAGGGGAAGTTCAAAGTTCTTACCGTCTACCGTCAATGTTGCAATTTTTGCCATAGACCTTGTTTCTCCTTTCCTCCCGCTGGAATAAATACAACAATTATAACTACTCAGGTGGATAGACTGAAGAGAGAAGGCTGAAGGAGAAAATGATGCGAAATCATCTTTAGGGAAGCATGAGATATGCTCTCCTGCTTGTATGTGTTTGCATACAGACAAGCAGAATTTTCCTGTCCCGTCACAGGCGGGGCTGAAAGGTAACCAGCCTTGGTTTATTCCTTGAAAATACTTCAGCCTTCAGTCTTCAACCTAAATACCTGCGTAGTTAGTTGAAAAGAACTTAGCAGATTTCTCATTGGCTATGCAAGGCAATTGACATTTTATCCATTCCTCTTCTATCCTTTTCCTGTGATGCGCTACCGTGACTACAATACATACCTGAGAGAACTTTTTGGAGAACGTGTCCAAAAAATTCCTCTGGATGCGGGATTGAGCTGTCCGAATCGGGATGGAACCCTTTCAACGGAAGGTTGCATATTTTGCGATCGATTGGGATCAGGTACAGGTGCCTTCGTAGACACAGGATACTCCATCAGGGAGCAGATCGAGCGCGGCCGAAGCCATATGCGGAAGCGTTACAAAGCGAAAAAATTTATTGCCTACTTCCAGTCCTTCACCAATACCTATGCTCCACTACCAAAGCTGAGGGAAATGTATGATGATGCTCTCGCATACAGTGATATTGTGGGGCTCTCCGTTGCTACCCGACCCGATTGTATTAACACTGATATCTTGAGCCTTATGAGCTCATACCGTGACCGCGCCCTTGTGTGGGTTGAATACGGGCTGCAGTCCGCCCACGACAAAACGCTGAAAAGAATAAACCGGGGGCATGATGTGGAATGCTTCCGGCGGGCTGTGCTTGACACCCGTGAATGGGGACTAAACATCTGTGCCCACATAATTCTCGGACTGCCGGGTGAAAACCGGAAAATGATGCTTGAAACAGCCCGCTACGTTGCGCTCCTCCCCATACAGGGAATCAAGATCCATCTTCTGTATGTCACCGAAGGAACGCTCCTCGCAAACCAGTATGAGCGGGGGACTCTTTCATGCCTGAAAAGAGAGGAATATGTGGACCTGGTGGTTGATTTCCTGGAACTCCTGCCGCCTCAAATGGTGATCCACCGGCTTACGGGTGATCCGGGGCGGGCGCATCTTATCGCACCCGCATGGGCAAGGGAAAAGACAAAGAATCTCAATCTTATCAGGAAAAGGATGCAGGAACGAGATACTTATCAGGGCAAGAAATATGCAATAAATCAATAAAAAGGGGAACGTGGATTCCCGTCGTGCCCGCAAAAAGATTGCTCTGGCCCTTTAGCGCGTCTCCTCAAAACACCGTTTGAAAGCCCTAAAACTTACTCTCCCTGGCAAGAAATTTTTCTAACCCGGCACTATCATCCACCTGAAACAAGCGTATCTCACCATCCTTCGGGACGATCTTCCGAACCAGACCGGTCAAGACCTTCTTGGGCCCCACTTCAACAAAAGTCTGAACGCCTTCCGAGACCATCTGCTGAACAATGTCATACCATTTGACCGGACTGACCAGTTGTTTCGCCATAATATCCTTCATGGCTTCAGGATCTGCCTCGGCATCGCCGGTGGCATTAAAAAACATCCTGGTGGCGGGAGGAGAAAACGGAATCTGCTCCATGAATTCCCTGAATTCCGCGACCGCTCCCTCCATGAGGCGACAGTGCCATGCGCCGCTCACCTTTAGAGGAATGGCCTTCGCTCCCTCTTTCTTCACCGCCTGAACAGCACGTGAAACCGGTTCTTTCTGGCCGGTAATAACAATCTGTTCCGCCGTGTTATGATTTGCTACCGCAAGAATATCGTCTCCTTTGGCCTCGTCCACAATCCGCTCTACCGTCTCTATTGGAAGACCGAGAACCGCCGCCATAGTCCCCGGATGGGATAGGGACTCCCGGTGCATCAACTCGCCTCTCTTCCGAACCAGCCGGAGAGCATCCCCCGCCTGAAGAACACCAGCCGAAACAAGGGCGGCATATTCTCCCAAGCTGTGCCCTACAGAGACAAACGGCTTCACACCGGAAGCCTGCAAAGCAGCCAGGGCAGCAAGGTTTACCGCCGTGATAGCAGGCTGCAGTGTTTCGGTCAGGGTTAGTTCCTCCATGGGTCCTTCAAAGCAGAAACGGGAAATGGGCCTTTCGCAGATCTCATCCGTTTGTTGAAAAATTTCTTTCGCAGTCGGAAATGATTCGAGCAGATCCCGGCCCATCCCGACGAACTGGGACCCCTGACCCGGAAACAGGTAGGCTATTTTTTCAGGCATATATTCCCCCTAATATTAGCACATTATGAAAATATTTGTATTCAAAAGGGACAGAAACGCTTCCATGGGATCTTCTCTGTAAATTTCAAATTCCAAAATCCAAATGCCAAATTAATCTAAAATATCAAGTGATAAAATAGAGGGAGACATACATTGTTGTGAGTCCCACCATTGCGGCGAGCCGAAGCATACAAGTGGACATGCTAGCTTTTGTCATTGAAGCATTTGGATTTCATTTGGGGTTTGTACTTTGGCGTTTGGCATTTGGTCGAGTCCAGTCTATGCGGCAAAATGGTCCTCAGATGACAACATTGTGTAGTGTGTATCTCAAAGTACGGCGATCACGGGGTGTTTTTTTGCGGTTCACCGAATGCCTTTTTTATGAGCTGATCCATTGCAATATCATATTCCCGGGACCCTGGGCTGAGGGATTTGTTGCTGGCCAGTTGGTGTTCAATCTCCTCTTCGGCCCTCTGGAACTGGATATTAATGTGGCTGATAACCTCATTCACCACGCTGTAAATATCTTTGTCAGTACCATAGACATCAATCACGCTGGGATCATCAATGAGGACCTCCATGATATACTGGGTCATGTAAAGGGAATAGGGGTTGGGGCGGGGCACAAGGTCCCGGATGGGCGCGATAAAATACTTAAAGTCAAATTCCGTGCTGTTAAGAGCCTTTTTCAGGCCTTTCAAAAGGGCATCAGACATGGCAGAAGGGTTGTCCGTTTCCACGATCTTCTTCATCAGCAGCGCCTGGGAAAGTCGACTGTGAATTTCCGTCAGTTTGAACTTAAAGAACCTGTCCCTCTGAAACGCCTGGCGCCTTTCCTGCCGCTCCAGTTGTCTGATAAGCTTATTCTGTACCCGTCCTGTATCCCAGCTTTTCATGATTCAAATGGCTTTGCCCCGAGCCTCCTATAATCTCCCTTCAGGTCCATCTACACATGCCGGGTAAATATTTCCGCCCTCTCTGGCTGAGCAGCTATTCTGATGCCGCTTTTTTTGCAACTTCTTTCTTAGAGGTGCCACCTTTCTTGGCTGAAGACTCACCGGTCTTTTTTTCCGGCTTCTTCTCGTGACCCTGGTTCCCTCCTGATTTAGAAGCGTAATCAGTGACATACCAACCCGTTCCCTTCAGGTGAAACGTACTCTGGGAAATGAGCTTCTTCATTTTTCCGTGGCACAGGTCACATTCCCCCAACGGCGGATCGGAAAATTTTTGCCATACCTCTGTTACATGTCCGCATTTCATACATTGATACTCGTAAATCGGCATCTTTTTAAACCTCCTCAGTACACAAAATTCACGAGAGATTCACTTCACAAATCCGGTGGCCCCGGTAGACATCCAAAACATAGTCCATTTTACGAAGGGACAGGTCTTTCAAGATATCAAAGGTTATCTCATGGACAATCTGCTCTTCTCTTTCTCTGTTCGCACCCGAGACTTCATATCTCTGCAGAAAACTCCCGAAACGTACGATATGTACCAGTTCGTGCGTAAAAATATAGGTAAGGAAAGGCAGCAGTGCGAGTTCTTCATCTCTTTGCACGGCCTCTAATATCTGATGATCCTGCAAACAGATAAAATAGAAGTTTCTGTCTTTACTCTTCAGGCTGGCGGGCCCCTTTCTTGTCCCCCTTTTCAAGACCGCAAGGGCATAGGTGTTGAGGTCATCCGGAGGCAGCGATTTTACCGTCTTCACATCGTATTGGTTTCGCTTCCACAGATCGTACGAAAACCTGAAAAAATCGCTGGTCTTGTCCTCCGCAACATGCAGCGCCTCGCTCAATGTCGCAAAATCGCTCTTTTTGAACGTTCTCAAAGTCATCTCAGCAGCATTTCTCCAGTGCCCGATTGTCATGAAGATAAGGCTGGTACAAGAGAAGTCAACACCTGAAAGGTATTTTAGTCATTGTTGTTCCTGGTGGCGGTGACTGGACTCGAACCAGTGACTCTGCGGATATGAGCCGCATGCTCTGACCAACTGAGCTACACCGCCAAGGCCTTTCTCATTAAACATTTATATATGTGAAAAATATCTTTTTTTGTCAATCAAATAATGCGTGGTCTCCTGCCTGTGGCAAACTTGATACGCATGGAGTGTATCAACGGAAACAGGGAACAGCACCAGTCTATTTATCGATGGGCACTAACTAGTTGCCATCTCACGTCATTTCACTTTATCCACAGAACGGCACAAAAGTTGCTTAATTGTACTGCGATACTGGTGTGTGCGTTGCATTTGCGGGGTTCTCCCTGATTTTTAGGAGAAGAGATACTATTTTTAGTAACGGCACAACCGGTTAATCCCCCGGCTCCTACCCGGGGGTTTCTTTTGGGACCGGCACGGGGGGAGAAATCCTATTGAAAAAATCACAAGAACAGCCTCTGGTGGGGAAAATAACCACAAGAATATGCCCCACATGCGGTCACCACGAAATAGGACTCATGACGATTGATGGTTCTTTCCATCCCTTGAAACCGGGATCCATGGCTCAGGTTTTTCCTCTTTCCCTCCCCCAGGAACCTGAGACCTCACCCGATCCAGTCAAGATACAATACGGCAATGTTCACGAATATACGGCGGAGATGAAAGCCTGGGCTCCGGAACCGGTAAGGAAAATCAGGACGCTCAGGCTCAAATACGGGGTCTTTCTCCCGGAAAATACCCCGGAACATACCATTGACATTTCGCTCTACAAAGCCGCTTTTCTGCGCAAACTGGAGATGCTTCTAGCGCAGGAAAAAGAGATTCCCGTGGCCGTCATCCTTGATCGATTTTTCACCGCTCCGCACCTTGCATCAGGGGATTCAAGGCAAATTGCCCAGTCCATGTGGGAAGAACTTGATGAGATCAGGAGGCCGGTGGCGGATATCAGTGACTGGCTGAACCAGGGTGATGAAGCATCTTTGGGAAAAACCGACACTCCGGAAAAAAAGGAGGACCGGGGGATGTCTCCCCCGAGTCCTCCCGGTCTGCGCGATGAACTTCAGGCCCTCACCCTCGAGGACTTTCTCTCTCTTCTTACAGATACTTCTTGACTTCCTCTGTGAGTGCCGGAACCACGTCAAAAAGGTCCCCCACCACGCCATAGTCAGCCTTCTGGAAAATCGGCGCGTCCGGGTCCTTGTTGATGGCCACGATCACCTTTGACGTCCCCATGCCGGCAAGGTGCTGAATGGCACCGGAAATTCCGCAGGCAATATAGAGATTCGGGGAAACCACCTTCCCGGTCTGCCCTACCTGGTCCGTCTGAGGCCGCCAGCCCGCGTCAACCGCTGCACGTGAAGCACCTACGGTTCCTCCGAGGAGGTCAGCCAGTTTTTCGAGAATCTCATAGTTCTCCGGTCCCTTCATACCCCTGCCGCCGGAAACGATTCTCTCGGCCTCGGTCAGGTCGATCTTTCCGCTGGCATCCCGGATGATATCCACTACCCTGGTCTTCAATTCCGCGTCATCAAGCGTGAAATCCGCATCGATCACCTCGGCCGATTTTGCGCTGTCCGGCTCATTCACCGGCATCACGTTGGGCCTTGCCGTGGCCATCTGCGGCCAGCTGTTCTCGAACGTTACCGTTGCATAGGCCTTGCCGGCATAAATGGGCCGCGTGGCCACGAGGTTTCCATCCTTAATCTCAAAAGCCGTGCAATCCTGGGCCATACCCACATCAAGTCTCGCGGACAATCTTCCCGACAGGTCTTTTCCCTGCACCGACGCACCCATCAAAAGCACCGCGGGCTCATTTGCCTTCACAAGTTGCGATATAACGGCAACATACGCATCCGTTGTATACGGATCCAGTCTCGGATCATCGGCCACCAGGACCTTGTCCGCCCCATACTGTCCCAGTTCGGCAGCCTTCTCCTTTATATTGGAACCCAGCAGGACCGCCGTCACTTCCTGTCCAAGGGCATCACCCAGACGCCTTCCTTCGCTTACCACCTCATACGTTATCTTTCGGATTTCTCCGTCTCTTTCCTCTGCGATTACCCATACACCCTGTGCCATCTGATTCATCTCCTTCTTAAAGAATTGGAAACTCGCTCGTGCCTAATTTGTCCTGCGACTGGGCACTAGATAACTTTTGCCTCTTCATGGAGAAGTTTCGCCAATGCGGCAGCCTTCTCCTGGGGAGTTTCTCCCTCGATAATTTGCCCGGCCCCTCGCTCCGGAGGCGAAGAGAGCGCGATGATCTTCTGTTTCCGGGCGCCTTGACCGACCACTGAAGGATCAATGCCGATATCCGCAAGGGTTTTTTCTTCCAGGGGTTTCTTTTTTGCCTTCATGATACCTGGAAGTGAAGCATACCTGGGCTCATTGAGGCCTTTTTGCGCTGTAATCAGCACGGGAAGATTCGCTTCCAGCACCAGGGTCTGCCCCTCTACCGGCCGTTGCACCTTGACCGACTGACCGTCTTCCGCCATTTCCACCTTCAGGATCAACGACAATTGGGGGATTCCCAGGAATTCCGCTAGTGATGCGCCTACAACTCCCATATCTTCGTCTATTCCCCGCTGCCCGGTGAAAATGACATCGTACTCGAGATCTTTGACCACCGCAGCCAGGGCCTTTGCTGTTGCGAGGGAATCGCTGCCATCCAATGCGTCGTCACTGATGAGAATACCCTTGTCGGCGCCCATGGCCAAGGCAGTTCGAATGGATTCCGTGACCCGCTTCGGCCCCAGCCCCACCACAGTGACCTCCCCGCCGAATTTTTCTTTGAGCCGGAGGGCCTCCTCCACCCCGAATTCATCATACGGGTTCATGACCCACTTGATATCGTCCTGAACAATGGACTGCCCATCCGGGGCAATCTTGATCTGCGTCTCCGTATCAGGTACCTGTTTCAAACAAACGATGATGTTCACCTTTTCCTCCTTTCATCTTGTCCTGCACATCTCATGTGCGCGGAACAGATATACCACGTAAAAAATAACTGCTTATTTGTTGAGCAGCCGTTCTAATATCATACTTTTTTCTGCTTGACAATACCCAAAATCTTGACATCTCGTCCAGCGCACCAAAAAATGCCCTTTTGGCGATACCCGGGATAATATCGGGCCCAAATACTCCCTTTTCCTGCCCTTCCCGTATGATGTCCCCTATCAGATCGAGATATTGGGCAAATCGCTCATTTTTATATTCTTTCATGAATCTGCTGCTCTGCCGGAGTTCCACCTGGATAATCTCAGCAACATTCTTGTTTTCTTCTATGAGACTCAGGTGTGTCAGTGCAAATTGCTGTAGTTTCTTGACCGGGTCCGTTTCTCTAGAAAGCTTCCTGATCATATTGTCCAGGACCGCCTTCATCTGCTCCTCGAACAGGGAAATTAGAATGTCGTCCTTGTTGTCAAAGTAGAGATAGATGGTGCCGTCCGCGACTCCCGCTTCGCGGGCGATATCGGAAACCTTTGCCTGAAAAAAACCTTTTCGGGCGAATACTCGTGTTGCCGCCTCTATGATTCTTTCATGTTTATCATTTTTTTTCTTTTTCATGGCCGCCATCTTTATGAATGATGATTCATTCATGGCATTTTTAGCACCCCGCTTTCCTGCTGTCAAGATCTTTCCTTTTATCTTTCCACGCTCTTGAGCTTAAACAACGGGAAGATTTGTTTTTCCTCTATTCCTCTTTTCAACTTGACAAAAGACCGTGAACCTCCTATTTTCGGGTTTTATGGAGCCTTTCAAGGGCCGGGAAGATCTCTGGGAAATAATCACGTAGAGTACAAGAACACCCGGCACCGG
>Ga0164318_10005034_pt1 | contig 12759 bp, 11 predicted proteins | sample GuaBasSedimGuay9_FD_113734 | JGI IMG/M metagenome (GOLD analysis project Ga0164318, IMG submission 113734) | Subseafloor sediment microbial communities from Guaymas Basin, Gulf of California, Mexico - Guay9, Core 4571-4, 0-3 cm | ecosystem: Environmental > Aquatic > Marine > Hydrothermal vents... | reverse complement strand
TCCCATCGATACATTTTTTCACAAAATTGTAATGGTTCGTGACCGATTGCGCGTGATGGAACAAAAAATCAACGCTTCAAAAGGATTAAGTGATGCTGAGAAAGTTGAGCTGCAACAATACATTACCAGAATCTATGGCAGCCTCACTACTTTCAATATTCTTTTTGCAGATAAAGAAGACCAGTTTATTGGGGACAGGGGGAAGTAGATTGGGTATTTATACCATAAACATACTAAGCCGTTAGATCTTTACAAACTTCCCCAAGTAGGTACTTTTATTTGTAATCACGCGAATTAAATAAATACCTGGCAAGTATACACTGATATTTAAAACCCTTCCATCGAAAAATTCACTATGAAAGATCACCCTCCCACTGCTGTCAGTAATTTCGATTTGCTGGATTTGAGCATCTTTCGGGAGGCTTAAAGTAATCTGGTTTTCAGAAGGATTTGGTTTAATCGTCAATGGTTTCACATTTTCGTGGGAATAGATACCACTGGCATAATCAGGGAAGAGCCACAAATAGGCCTCTTTAAATTCCTGCCGCCAAAGGTTCTCATTGTGCTGGCCCTGAGGAACAACTTTTGTTTTCACCTCACTCTCTGCAAAGCCAATTTCCCTGAGTGTGTCGGCCATATTCATCATATCCGGAACGGTGTTTTCCCCTTCCATACCGCCACACATCAGGTAAAACCGAATATTGGCTTGTTCTCCGGCATCACTTGTAAAAGTCCAAACAGAATCAGAAAACCAATAGGAAGGAGAAAAAATTCCAGCTTTACTAAAAACATCCTGGTATTCAAGAGAGCCGAAATGAGAAATAAGTCCGCCCAACGAACTGCCCATAATTCCGGTATTTTCACGATCAGACAAAGTGCGGTAATTCTCATCAATGAAGGGTTTCAATGTTTCCACAATAAATCCCATATATTGCTCACCTTCTCCACCACCGTATTGTGGATTAAACCAGGGTGAGTATTCATCAATCCGATATCCTCCACCATTATCAATTCCAACAACAATAGGCACCTGGTATCCCTGTCCGGACAAATCATTTAAAGTTTCGTCAACTTCCCACTCACCGGAAAATGAAGTCTGCGTATCAAAAAGATTTTGCCCGTCTTGCATGTACAGAACCGGGTAATTAAGTTCAGTATTATTGTAATCAGGGGGAAGATAAATCCAGATGCGGCGTGTACGATCCAATTGGGGCATATAAAATGCATCATCAATAATGGCTACATTTTCTGCAGCCGTACTTTCACCACCACCTTCTGCCCAATTGTGAATCACAAGATGCTTTGTCAATCCATTTCCAAAGGAAAAACTTCGATTATCAATCTCTTCGCCATTGGGTCCTTTTTCTACTGTTTCCCAGCTACCGCGTGTAAACTTGAACAGGATTACCAGACCATGAGGTTGTTCACCCAAAGTGATACTCCACTTGTCGTCGTCGTTTTTTGTGAAGACATATTCTGTTTGCCCCGGATTCCAGTCGTTAAAATCGCCGACGATGTAAATTTCATCACCCGGTGGTGTATAATCCGGAATGGAATCCAAAATAAACGTAACCTGCGATTGAAGTGAAAACACAGTCAGTGATAACAAAAAGACGAATAGACTTTTATTCATATTTATAAAAACAGGGAAGCAATAATAATTAACACGATCAATGCCATGCCTATAACTGCATATTTGTTACCGTAATTTAGGGTCCAGCCTAATAATGGATTTAATTTAGGAACGATAATTCTTGGGTCTTTTCTATTCACATAAAAAATTCCTTTCCAATTATTGGGATTCTTAGTCATTGAATTAATGATCTCTTTATCGAGTTTCGTCTTCATGTTTTCAATCAATTTAAATCAACCGCATCTCCACAAGAATTTCTTTAACGAGTTTAAATGTCCGTTCAATATCATCATCAAGACCAACCGAGAAACGGATTAAACCGGGAGAAAGCCCCATTTCTTTTTGAATTTCTACGGGTACTTCCGATGAAGTACTTTTCCCAGAATTGGAAAATAAAGTTCTGAAATAGCCCAGGCTTACAGCATGATATCCAATTCCTGCTTCCTGCATTTTCTCCATGAATGGTGCAGCTATTTCTGCCGTACCCACATCAATGGCAATCATTCCGCCAAATCCGTAGCGCTCATTCATTATTGTCTTCAACAACTCATGGCCAGGATGTTCTGGCATTCCGGGGTAATTGAATTTCAAACCAATTTCTTTAAATTTATTGGCAACATACATCGCATTCTTACTATGTTGCTGCATACGAATGTGTAAAGTCGCCAAGTTTTTAAGAATGGAGGATGAACGCAAAGGATCGAGCACCGGCCCCAATAACATTGCGGTCCCTGTATTCACATCACTGATGGCAGCAATAAATTCATCGGAAGCACAAATGGCACCGGCTACGCAATCATTTTTCCCATTGATAAATTTCGTCATGGAATAAACCACAATGTCGGCTCCCAATAAAAACGGACTGATAATTAATGGGGTAAAGGTATTGTCAACAACCAGTTTAATTCCATTTTCTCCTGTCAACTTTGCCAATGTTGGAATATCAGATACCTGGAGCATGGGATTGGTAACACTTTCGGTGTACAATACTTTGGTGTTTGGACGGATGGCTTTTTTAACACTTTCGATGTCTTCGATGTTGACAAAAGTCACATCAATATTGAACTTGGTTAAATAATTTTTCAGGAAAGCAAAGGTGCCACCGTAGGTTGTAACACTGGTTACTACATGATCGCCAGTATTGCAAAGTTGCAGAATGGTAGTTGTTATTGCAGCCATTCCGGAACCTGTCACCCAGGCTGACTCGGTGCCTTCCATCGCGGCCAGCGAGTCCGCAAGGAATTTATTTGAAGGATTCCAATGACGCGAATAGAGAAAACAACCTTCAGCTTCTCCGTGGAATGCATCAATCATTGTTTTTTCCTCAAGAAAAGTATAGGTTGCCGAATCGGTAATCGAGGGATTTACACCACCAAACTCACCAAATTGGTGTACGTTTTGCATGGCTGTTGCGGGATTGAATTTTTTACTCATGGGTTTTGTTTTATCACGTGGCGACGCTAAGGCGCAACGTTTAAGGTTTATAATATCATTTTTGGCAAAGGTGAAAACATACTTTCAGCTACGACATTGTAATGCAGCCTCGAGGTTTTCCTGACAAAAATACGAAACAAAAGCCCATTTTATTATTTTTAACCAATTTTTAATACCTGGACGGTGCACTCTTACTTCAAAAAAATCATTGGTAAATGAAGCTCAGTTTTAGCAATAGAAAACACATCGGCTTACTACTTATTTTGATGGCTTTCTCATTTGCTATTGTCAATTTTATTGGCCCCAGCAAAACAAGGAAAGTAATCATTGACGGGGATGGAAGTGGTTTATACGCTTACCTCCCTGCAATATTTGTCTTTCATTCTGTCGATTTTACTACTGTTCTTGAATTTGAAAAAAACCGTCGGCCACCTGATTACCAGGGACATTATTTTCATGAAGTCAACGGAACTTTAATCAATAAATTTACTTCCGGACAAGCTCTGCTTCAATTGCCTTTCTTTCTGATTGCTTATTTATTGTCATTCCTGACAGGATTAGAAACAGATGGCTACAATATCTTCTTCCAATATGCTGTTGCATTTGCTGCCTTGTTTTGGACGAGTGTTGCTTTGTATTACTTTGTCAAACTTGCAACGACCTATAAAATCTCAAAAGAAAGTGCATGGTTGATGGCTTTTATTGGTTTTTTTGGAAGCAACCTTTTCTTTTATACTATGGTGGCTCCCTCCCACTCTCATGCCTATTCGTTTTCAATCGTTACCATCACATTTTATTTTGTGCGGAAAAGTTTCCTGACGCAAAACAGAAATACGATACTGATGGCGGCCTTTTGGTTTGGGATGGTTGTTCTTATACGGCCTGTTAATCTAATTGCAGCAGCGGCATTTCCTTTTTTGGCTTCTTCGCTGTCGCAATTCCGGGCAACAATTAAATTCAAACTATTCAACTTCCATTTTCTTGCTACTACCCTAGTTTTCCTTCTTGCACTGAGTCCTCAATTCATTATTAATTTCTTGCAGACGGGAAAACCCATTATTTATGGTTATCAGAATGAGGGCTTCTACTTCAGTAATCCTGAGATATTTAATTTTCTGTTTAGCTTCCGCAAAGGATGGCTTGTTTACACACCCTTGATGTTGTTGCTTATTCCTGCGATGGCCTATCTTTTTAAACGTTCGAAATACGAGTTTTATACTTTTCTTGCATTCTTTGTTTTACTGGTTTATGTTTTCTCTTCCTGGTGGAATTGGTTTTATGGTGACAGTTTTGGTATGCGGCCAATGGTTGATCTCTACGGGCTGTTTTTTCTTGTGATATTATTGATGATTTCATCGATTAAAAAGAAAATGCCGCTTATTCTTACAGGCCTGTTTATTTTAGTCGCTATCTTCCTCAACCTTTTTCAAACATGGCAGTATGCTGTCGGAATTATTCATCCCGATGCAATGAACAAACAGGCATACAACTATGTATTTCTTCGTTCTGATAAAAGTTTAAAGCACATTGTTTCAGCAACCGATGAATCTTTTTACGGTGTTTTACAAACAACGCCATTTTTTGAAACAAATACAAATCTGGAAGGCAACTTAAACGGTTGGAAAACAAACTTACTTGTGGAGACTGCAAATGAATCAACGGCTGCAAAGCTGACAGAAACTATGCATTATGGTCCTTCCTTTGAATATCAGATTCCTGATTCGTTTAAAGAGAATGTTTATATTTATTTTGAGTCGAAATTCTTTGAACCACAAATCAATGCAGCTATCAATGCACTTTTTGTTGTCGACATGAAAGATACTTCAGGCAGAACTGTTTTTTACAAAACATTTAAACTGAAACGACTGCCAGATGAAATAACAAATCAATGGAAAAATGGGAGTATTGGATTCAAAATTCCAGATTTTACTGCTAATTTAGGCAGTATTAAGTTTTATATTTGGAATAAGGATAAGCAAGCATTTTTGTTGGATGATTTGAGGTTACAGTTTTATACTTACGAGCATTAAACTAAAGTGTCTGGGTATGCGAAAACTCGTATACTGGTATAGCACTCCGTTTAACTTATCAACAACCATCACCCCGATTGTCGATAAAAAAATTTGCAGTATGGTTATGTGATGTTATATTTGCATCCTGAACACAAGATAATATGCACAACGGTTCAGGACAAGAAAGAGCAATAAGAAATATACGATGAAAGACGGTTTTTTACCGTCTTTTTTTGTGCCCTGAACTGTTTTAAAATAACCGCAAATGCACAAACACAAAAAAGCTACCCTTGTCCTTGAAGACGATTCTGAATTTATGGGATACTCATTTGGATTTGAAGGTTCTGTAGCCGGAGAAATTGTTTTCAACACTGCCATGACTGGTTATCCCGAAAGCCTGACCGATCCATCCTACCGTGGGCAGGTATTGGTATTGACTTACCCCAGTATAGGAAATTATGGCGTTCCCGGAAAAACTGAAAAAGATGGAATGCTGGAGTTTTTCGAGTCAGAACACATCCACGCTACGGCATTAATTATTTCCGATTATTCAGAAAAATTCAACCACTGGAATGCCACCCAAAGTCTTGGCGATTGGTTGAAAACAGAAAAAGTTCCCGGACTTTTTGGAATCGATACACGAAAACTCACCAAGATAATCCGTGATCGGGGATCGATGTTGGCAAAGATTATCTTCGAAAAAGACATCCCTTTTTACGACCCCAATAAAGTCAATCTTGTTGACGAAGTCAGTATCACAAAAAAAAGGGTTTACGGTAACGGAAAGCACAGAATTCTACTCATCGATTGTGGCGTTAAGAGTAATATTGTCAGGTATTTATTAAGATTTGACACGACTGTGATTCGCGTTCCATGGGATTATGATTATTCTAAGGAAGATTTTGACGGTTTGTTTATTTCCAACGGCCCCGGTGACCCGGAAATGTGTATTCCGACAATTGCTCATTTGAAAGATTCGATTCAAGATGAACCACCCATTTTTGGTATTTGTCTCGGTCACCAATTAATTGCCCTTGCGGCCGGGGCAAAAACCTACAAACTAAAATTCGGCCACCGCAGCCACAACCAACCGGTTTTGAAAGTTGGTACCAACAAAGCCTATCTCACTTCTCAGAATCATGGTTTTGCTGTTGAGAATGACAGTATCCCATCCGGCTGGAAAAGCTCTTTTGAAAACCTAAACGACCAAAGTAATGAAGGCCTGAAACACGAAACCAAAGCCATTTTTACAACGCAATTCCACCCTGAAGCATCCAGCGGACCAACAGATACTGCCTTTTTGTTTGGGGAGTTTATTGGGATGATTGAAGGGAATAAGGGAAATAGGGAAATAAGGGATAAGGGTAATAGGGGGGATAAGGGGAATAAGGGAAATAGGGGAAATAGGGAATAAGGGTGAAAACGTATAAAGAAACTGACATACGAAAAGAATAGAAAAAGATGAACGAAAAAGATTTTTTTGAAGAACCGGCCGGGGAGTATAAAAAAGAGAAGGATTTTACAAGTCTTTTTTGTTGGCAGGACTCGAGAAAGATGAAGTTGTTTTTTTACAATGAAGTAATTCCTAAACTACCTTCATATGAAGAAGGAAACCTAAAATCTCAAATGCGCAGAGCAGCCGTGAGTTCGACAGCGAACATTGCCGAAGGTTATGGACGATATAACTATCAAGACAGCACTCGGTTTTACAGGATTTCAAGAGGCTCAACATTTGAATTAAAAGATCACCTCATTTCCTGTCTTGATCTTAAATATATTGAAAAAGAAGTATTTGATAAAGGTTTGATTCTGATTGAAGATGCAAAAATCAAGATTAACGGCTATATCAAATATGTTCAAAAACTTAAAAAAGATCAAAACAAATGAAAACTGTTTATATTCCTATTCCCCTTATTTCCCCTTATTGCCCCTATTCCCAATTCCCCCTATTGCCCTTATTTCCCCTATTCCCAAAACCTTAACCTTTAAAGCAATTAATCCATTATGAAAACCCCTATTAAAAAAGCCCTTATCCTTGGTTCCGGTGCGCTTAAAATTGGCGAAGCCGGTGAATTCGATTATAGCGGTTCGCAAGCCCTCAAAGCATTAAAAGAAGAAGGTATCGAAACCATTCTCATAAATCCCAATATTGCCACGGTGCAAACCTCGGAAGATATTGCCGATAAAATCTACTTCCTTCCAGTGACCAGCTATTTTGTGGAACAGATCATTGAGAAAGAAAAACCCGAAGGAATATTGCTGGCTTTTGGTGGACAAACCGCTTTAAACTGTGGGATTGAACTTTTCGAAAAAGGCATTCTCAAAAAGCACAATCTCCGTGTTTTGGGCACGCCTGTCGAAGCCATTATTGAAACCGAAGACCGGGAAAAATTTGCCAAACTATTGCATTCCATCAATGTAAAAACACCAAAATCTATTGCTGTAACTTCAGTAGAGGATGCACTGAAAGCTGCCAACAAAGTTGGTTTTCCGGTGATTGTCCGGGCAGCTTTTACCCTTGGAGGACAAGGCAGTGGGTTTTGTTTCAACGACAACGAATTGCAGCAATTGGCTAACAAAGCATTTTCGTATTCAAGTCAAATCCTTGTAGAAGAATCACTAAAAGGATGGAAAGAAGTGGAATACGAAGTGGTGCGTGACAAATACGATAATTGCATCACCGTTTGTAATATGGAAAATTTTGATCCATTGGGTATCCACACCGGCGAAAGTATTGTTGTTGCCCCTTCGCAAACGCTCACCAATAGTGAGTACCACAAACTGCGGAAGCTCTCCATCGAAATTGTAAAATCAGTTGGTATTGTTGGCGAATGCAATGTGCAATACGCCCTCGACCCCAATTCGGAGGATTACCGTGTGATTGAAGTCAATGCCCGGCTTTCGCGTTCCAGTGCTTTGGCATCGAAAGCAACGGGTTATCCGCTAGCATTTGTGGCGGCCAAATTGGGATTGGGCTATGGTCTGCACGAATTAAAAAACAGCGTCACCAAAACTACAACAGCATTCTTTGAGCCGGCCCTGGATTATCTTGTTGTGAAAATCCCACGTTGGGATTTGAATAAATTTCTGGGGGTTTCAAAGGAGATTGGCTCCAGTATGAAAAGTGTTGGGGAGATTATGGCCATCGGGAGGAATTTTGAAGAAGCCATTCAAAAAGGCCTGCGGATGATTGGGCTGGGAATGCATGGATTCACAGCCAATAAAGAACTTGAAATCACCAATATCAAAAAGGAATTAAGCAATCCAACCGACACACGAATTTTTGTTATTGCAGAAGCATTTAAATTAGGGTGGACTGTTGAAGAAATCTTTTTAACCACAAAAATTGACCGATGGTTTCTGGAAAAATTGAAGAATATTTTCGATTTGGAAATAGTTATTCGAACTATCCAGAGCCTTCATATAATGCCTGACGATTTACTGTTGAAAGCAAAACAATATGGATTTTCCGACTTTCAAATAGCCAGACTATTATTCCGTGATCAAGAAATCGGTGGCACTGATGATGAAATCCTGAAAGTGAGAAACTACCGGAAATCCAGAAACATTGTCCCCTTCGTCAAACAAATTGACACATTGGCGGCAGAACATCCTGCGGTTACTAATTATCTGTACCTGACTTATCATGGCGAAGAACACGATATTGATTTTGAAGCCGACAACAAATCAGTCATTGTACTGGGATCGGGCGCTTACCGGATTGGCAGCAGTGTCGAATTCGACTGGTCAGGGGTCAATGCCCTGAAAACGATCAAAAACAAAGGCTTTCGTTCGGTGATGATTAATTACAATCCTGAAACGGTGAGTACCGATTATGATGTTTCCGACCGTTTGTATTTTGATGAACTCAGTTTCGAGCGCACTCTTGATATTATAGAATTAGAGCAACCATTTGGTGTGATTGTTTCTACCGGTGGACAGATTCCCAATAATCTGGCCATGCGTTACTTTCGTCAAAATATACCCGTTTTGGGAACGCAGCCGGAATTTATCGACCGTGCTGAGAACAGGCATAAGTTTTCGGAAATGCTTGATAGTATTGGCGTTGATCAGCCACAATGGAAAGAGTTAAGTAGCATGGAAGATATTTTTTCCTTTACGAAAGATGTTGGATTTCCGGTACTTATCCGTCCTTCTTATGTGCTCTCGGGGGCAGCCATGAATATTGTTTCAAACAAAGATGAACTCGAACATTTTTTGAATCTTGCTACCCAGGTCTCCAAACAATATCCGGTTGTGGTTTCTAAATTTTTGACCGATGCCAAGGAAATTGAAATGGATGCGGTGGCCGACAAAGGTGAGATTATTGTTTATGCCATTTCCGAGCATATCGAGTTTGCAGGAGTTCATTCGGGCGATGCGACCATTATGTTTCCCCCACAGAAAGTTTATGTTGAAACCATCCGCCGTATCAAGAAAATCAGCCGTCGTATTGCCGAAGAACTGCAAATCAGTGGACCTTTCAATATCCAGTTTCTGGCTAAAGACAACGACATTAAAGTGATTGAATGTAATTTGCGGGCATCACGAAGTTTGCCGTTTGTAAGCAAAGTTCTCAAAACAAACTTTATCGATTACGCCACCCGGATTATGTTGGGTGAGAAAGTGGAAAAACCCAATAAATCACTTTTCGATATTGATTACATTGGCGTGAAAGCTTCACAGTTTTCGTTTTCCCGCTTGAGCAAAGCTGATCCTGTTTTGGGTGTTGACATGGCCTCAACCGGTGAAGTGGGTTGTTTGGGTGATGACTATTATGAAGCCATTTTGAAAGCCATGCTTTCGGTGGGTTATAAAATTCCTAAGAAGAATGTATTAATTTCCTCGGGTCCCATGCGTTCGAAAACTGAACTTTTGGAAAGTGCCCATTTGTTGATTGAGCAAGATTATCATTTGTTTACTACCAAAGGCACTCATGATTTCTTTGCGAAAAATGACATTCCGTCAACACAGGTGAACTGGCCGGATATCAAAAAAGAACCAAACGCCTATGAACTAATCAAAAACAAGAAAATTGACCTTGTTATCAATATCCCCAAAGACTTGAGCCGCGAAGAGCTGGACAATGATTATACCATTCGCCGTGCGGCAGTTGATTTTAATGTTCCGTTGATTACCAATGCCCGCCTGGCCAGTGCTTTTATTTTCGCCATTAGCCGTTACAAACTGGAGGATTTGACTGTGAAGAGTTGGGATGAGTATTCGTGACCATCCGCTGTTCGGGATTTGCAATCCCGAACTTCCAAACAAACTGAAGCCACTCCTGTAAAGGATTTAAAATCCTTCTCCTCGAACTACCGGATTGAAAATCCGGAAGAGCACATGATTTGTTGTTAACAACTCCCCTCCCTTTGTCGATAAATAAAAATAATTAAAGCCCAAAATCGCTGTATTTTTGTGACCTGAAATGAAGAAATTATCTGATTTCAGAAACAACACAATCACAACAAAAAGCACTTCAAAAGTGCGGGTTTAATTTATTTTCAGACGGTGAACAGCCGTCTTTTTTTATGCACCATCAACAAATAAATCATGAGTAAATTAAAAGGAAAAAGCCTGGTATCCATTACCGATTACAGCAAGGACGATATTCTCAGAATACTGGATACAGCCGAGGAATTTGAAGCCAATCAACGGCAGAATATCCTGAACGGATACGTTATTGCCTCCCTGTTTTTTGAACCTTCCACACGAACACGGCTGAGCTTTGAGAGTGCTGTCCAGTATCTTGGAGGAAGCATTATCGGCTTTGCCAGTGCCGACACTTCCAGTGTGAAAAAAGGGGAAACACTCAAGGATACTATTCTTACAGTCAGCAATTATTCAGATCTGATTATCATGCGTAATCCCATGGACGGAAGTGCTCGCTATGCCAGCGAAGTTTCTCCGGTTCCAATTATCAATGCCGGAGATGGCGCCAATCAGCATCCCACCCAGTGTTTACTCGATTTATATTCCATCAGGAAAACACAGAGCACGCTTGATAATATTGACATTGCCATGATTGGTGACCTGAAATATGGCAGAACGGTTCACTCATTGGTGCAGGCACTTAGTTTGTTTGGCGCAAAGTTTCATTTTGTTTCTCCTGATTCATTGAAAATGCCAAGCTCGGTAAAAACATGGGTGAAAAATGCAGGCTTAGAATACCACCAATACACAGAGTTAACAGACGTTATCCCGATAGCAGACATCTTATATATGACACGCATCCAGGGCGAACGTTTCCCCGATCCTTTGGAATATGAAAAGGTGAAAAACTCCTACATCCTTGAAAATGCCATGCTCGAAAACTCGAAAGACAATATGAAGGTTCTGCATCCATTACCAAGGGTAAACGAAATAACTGAAGATGTTGACGACAACCCGAAAGCCTATTATTTCCAGCAGGCGAAAAACGGAGTTTACATTCGCCAGGCATTGATTGCAACGATTTTAGGATTGAAATAAGTTAGGAGTTAGGAGTTAAGAGTTAGGAGTTAGGAGTTAAGAGTTAGGAGTTAGGAGTTAAGAGTTAGGAGTTAGGAGTTAAGAGTTAAGAGTTAGGAGTCCAAATAACGCGAAGCCAATGACCAAGCACAAACGACAAAAACAAAAACCATGAGTAATAAAAGAACCGAATTAAAAGTATCAGCCATCCGCAACGGAACAGTTATCGACCACATCCCTGCTGACAATACATTTCAAGTCCTTAAAATGCTGAATTTGGATGAATCAAACAGGCAAATCTATTTCGGCACCAACCTCGACAGCAAAAAGTTTGGAAAGAAAGGGATTATTAAAATCAGCGGTAAATTTTTCGAGGAAGAAGAAATCAGTAAGATTGCATTGGTTGCCCCATCGGCTACGCTGATTGAAATCAAAGATTACGATGTATCCAAAAAAGAATCGGTACGCCTTCCTGAAACGGTTGAAAAAATTGTGAAATGTTTCAATCCAAAATGTGTGACCAATATCCAGCATATTCCTACAAAGTTTACGGTTACACAAGACCATAAAGGCAATATGAAACTGGCTTGCCACTATTGTGAGAAAACAATGGGTGAAAAGCATATTGAGTTTTTGTAATTGCCCGTTTCAAGCGTTTTCGCTTGAAAACAACACGTACATGAAATTCAAGCGTGGACGCTTGAAGCAGAGGGCCATCCCCGTTTTAAGCGTCCACGCTTAAAAAACAACACGTACATGAAATTTAAGCATGGACGCTTGAAGCAGTGGGGCTTCCCCGTTTTAAGCGTCCACGCTTAAAAAAAAGAACATACGATGAACTTCAAGTGTGGACCGTAACCACTGCAAGCGTGGACGCTTATAACAGCGTGTTATATAAATTCATGAAAAAACAACACCCCATAAAAATCCTTATCGCGCAGGGCGAGCACCAGCAATTGGATTTCAAATTCGAGATTTCGGATGCTGCAAAAATTGCCCGTTCGCTGGTTGCCTTCGCCAATACCGATGGCGGAAAATTATTGATTGGCGTGAAAGACAATGGAGTAATAGCAGGTGTACGTTCTGAAGAGGAAAAATTTATGATTGAAAATTGAGACTAACGTCAAATCTTATTACTGATTATCTGTAAGTTAGCAAATCCAATATCATTTGGATTCAGGTCAAATTTAGCAATATTTTTCTTGATTCGGGATACTATTCTCAGTTTTC
>Ga0164318_10005033_pt1 | contig 12761 bp, 11 predicted proteins | sample GuaBasSedimGuay9_FD_113734 | JGI IMG/M metagenome (GOLD analysis project Ga0164318, IMG submission 113734) | Subseafloor sediment microbial communities from Guaymas Basin, Gulf of California, Mexico - Guay9, Core 4571-4, 0-3 cm | ecosystem: Environmental > Aquatic > Marine > Hydrothermal vents... | reverse complement strand
CGTATTGTTCTCGGCGCCGAGTGCTTTGTATATCCCGATCTCCCGCGTCCGTTCCACAACTGAGGTGTACATCGTATTCATGATCCCGACACCACCAACGAGAAGCGATATCGCGCCAATCCCGATCAGGACTGCGGATACCGCTGAAAGTATTCCACCAACCGTCTCTGAGAGTTGTGCTGCGGTCATGACTGTGAAATCCTCCTCGTCACGTTCATCTTCAAGCCGATCACTGATACGATCTGCAACATCTTCAGGATCGGCTCCCTCCTTTATCTTCGCGAAGAAGAAGTCGTATTCATTACTCACGTCGAAAAGCCGCTCTGCATCATCAAGACTCATAGTAATCGTCATGTCATCATCCCGGCTCCCGATCTCCTCCATGATCCCGATGACCTTGAAACCCTGCTCCTTGATCTCGATCTTATCACCTATCTTAACCTCTTTGTAGGTATCCCCAACTTTAAAAGTCTTATACGCAATCAGGTACCCAATCGTTATCTTATGGGTATCCTTATCCTCCAGAGTTCTTCCTGATTCGAGTTCATATCCCTGGACATCGAAATACGCGTCCTCTGCGATCGACGGCACCATGCCAACAACCGACGCAGTGGCATCGATATCCTTGTAGGTTATAAGCGAGGACCGGTAGACCATGTAACAGTTCGCATCGACCCCTCGCACATTCCCGACAACCCTCACATCCCGGTCAGTGAAGTACGTTGATGCGGAACTCGGACCACCTAACGCGCCGCCCGGCGGCACCGGCATGATTATAATCTTGTTGACACCCATCTTCCCGATCTGCTCGTCCATATAGACCTGCATCCCGACTCCGATCGAGATCAAGCCAACGATTGCCATTATCCCGATCACTATGCCGACGATCGTTAGGTAACTCCGGGTTTTCCGCTGTACCAATCCCTTGTAGCAGAACCGGAAGTAATCCGCGAATTTCATTTGGATATAATCCTTTTAATGCGTTTTCTGAAGAGGTATGCAAGCAGCAGAACGAGTGCTGCGATTATTATCCCTGTGTATCCACCACTCTTAGGCGCAATCGCTTTCATCTCTTTAGAAGTGTAAACTTTTATCGGTATTTCGGTCGTCACACTATACGTATTACCGTAATCATCATCGTAACTCACATCTACAGTCACATTGCTGCAGTCTGACGAATTAGTCAGTATCCTGAAATCAACAGTATCGTAATCATCGTTCTCGATGTCACCGATGTATCTCGTGTCGCTGTCGATCAGTTCGAACCGATCCCCATCCGCTATCGTCAGCACGACGTGATTTGCCCGGGAAAGACCGCAATTTGCAACGCCGATGGTGATCTCTCCGACCGTGCCATCCGTGAGTTCGTCCTGTGAATCGAGATAGACTAAGAGCGTGTTTCCGCTCGATACCGGAACCAGCACAGAATATCGTTGCGCTGGCTGCATTCCGTGGGTCTCGTTCTCGTAATAAATCGCGATCGGCAGTGGGTGCTGGGATGGCGTGATGGTATCGACGAAGAAACCGGACTCGATGAGTGCAGTCTCGCCAGGTGCTACTATATCGATATAGTAGATGGACATCTTCGGAAGGATACTGGTTTGATTTTCAAAAAAAACCTTTACATTCTTTGCAGGTCCGGTTCCCACATTTTTAATCGAGAATTTTGCATCAAACTCAGATTTGAGGTCTGCTTCCGGGATATCGGCATCGAGGAGGACGAGATCAGGATGCCCCATCACCCGGATCGTGAGTTCAGTCATGCTCTTCGTGGTGAGGTAAGGGCGGTTAGAATCAAAATCCCCGCTATAAGTGATATTGAGCTCGAGCGTGTACTCACCAGACCTTGCGTCGGGATCCACGGTCAGGTAATACTCGGTATTCGCAGTCTCGCCGCATCTGAGTTCAGGTAGCGTCTGGGTCGCTTCTTCGGTCTCTTTCAGTTCAAATGGCTCCTGCACATCCAGATACCAGATGATATTCTCTGCCGGTTCGTCTCCATGATTTGTCGTCTTGATTAGCAGCGTCACCTCCTCACCTGGCTGCGCAGGATACGGGATCTGCTGGGACAAACTTGCAGAGAGCGCAGGAGCATCAGTTGGGTATGGCGTTGCTGAGCTATATGTGCCGACCCTTGTTTTGACTGTAGCATCTGCAACACCTGTATGAGCTGCCACGAGTGTTAGACTTATGATTGCAAGTAGTACAAACCAGTTCATAGGCGTTGGTCTGTATCTGATGATATATATGCTGACCGATCAGCACTATCTGGTTTGGAGACTTCGCCGTTGCCGACAACAAATTCCATTTCGAGATCGTTCAGGTCAAAGAGCAGTACATTATCATTTGCAGCGAGTTTTTTCATCCTTTTAGTAAATCCCGATTTCGATATCAAACAATAAATCTCCTTGCGTCCTGAACCTCCCCATTTTACAGATCCTGCCTTGTTAACGAGGTTCAGATAAACATCCGTATCAAGCATCCTGTTTGTATATTTGCATTCGCAGAATAATATTTCTTTTGTGATCTCGTTTAGAGCAACTATATCAATTTCGTCGCCCCTGTACCACCATGAGCCGATTCTGGTGAACTCGAATGGTTTCTTCGCCAGTAAAAATTCGGTGCAAATCTTTTCGAATACACGCGAGCATATTTCGTTATTGCGTTCCATGATGGACTTCACGAGTTGAGCAGATAGATTCTTTTCTATCATTTCCATATTATTAAAAATGTATCTGAACCAGAATACAAAGAAGTTATCGTCTATGACATAGATACTTTTCCTTGACTTTGCACTTTCGGTAACTGATATCATCCTACTGACAAGTTTCAAATCAGATAATACTGATAAATACTTGGTTATTACACCTTTCTCGTATCCTGTATGGTTTATGATTTCAGATAGTGTTGTTTTACCGATAGAAATTGCATTCAGGATGCTGAAATAGATTCGAGGTTCTTTCAACTCTTCGCGCAGGAGAAACGGTACTTCGTTATACATAAAAGCGTCTTTCCTGAATATCTTATCCTCGATGCATCTCCGGATGGGCGTGCCATCGAACTCGATAAGATATGCAGGCGTTCCCCCACAGATCGAATAGATAGTTATTTTATCTTCAAATGAGTAGCTCTCCAGAAATTTACACGAATTTTTGAAATCCATCTGGAAAACATTTATCTGTGCAGTTCTTCGCCCGTACAATGGGGATTTATACCTAAGAAGCGATTCCATCATAGAAATCGATGATCCGCAGATTATAATCTTCAGGTTTGTTTTTTTGATCTTCCCATCCCAGTAATCCTGAAATATTGAAGGAAGCGCGGGGTTTGCACTGACCGCATAAGGAAACTCATCGAAGACTATCGCGAAATTACCGGCCTTCTTCCCGATAAAAAAATCGAGAAGGGAGTCCCATGTCGTAAAAGGCGCTCCTTTAAGATATTCCATACCCATCTCCTCCGCAATCTGCGAAGAGAATCGTTCGAGCATCTCTTTCTGGGATTCGATTCTGCAAAAGAAGTAAATTCCGTCTGTATCTTCCATGAACTTCTGCAAGAGCGTGCTTTTCCCTATTCGTCTCTTTCCGTATACTACGATGAATTCCGCACCTCTTCTGCTGAACCGCTCTCTTAGTGTTGTTAGTTCCTGCTGTCGGTCTATACAGGTTGGATACTCCATAGTATACTACTTTGAAGTATCTTATACTTAACTACTGTGTTGCTGTTGGACAGTTTCCTGATCAGACAATACTTATAATACCACCGGTTCTGTAATATCGCAGTAATGAATGAAATGGTGAAACCATGCCAGAAATAGGAAAGAAGGTAAGGCTTGAACGGATCTTTGATAGGAAGAGCGGAAACATACTGATCATTCCAATGGATCATGGAATATCAGAGGGTCCGATAAAAGGGCTCGTAAATATCGGAGAGACCATAAACAAGGTGGCAGAGGGCGGCGCGGATGCAGTCCTCATGCAGAAAGGGATGGTCAAGCACGGGCATCGCGGATACGGGCACGATATCGGACTCATCATCCATATGAGTGCGTCCACCTCGCTTGGACCCGATCCGAACAATAAGGTGGCGGTATGCACCGTCGAAGAGGCAATCAAACTCGGAGCGGATGCCGTGAGCGTGCACATCAATGTCGGCTCTGATACCGAATCGGACCAACTCGAATATCTTGGTGCGGTCTCGGATGACTGTGATTACTGGGGTGTGCCGCTTGTTGCTATGATGTACCCGCGAGGTGCCGCAATCCCCAACCAGCACGACCCGGCCGCGGTCGCACTTGCAGCTCGTGTCGGCGCTGAACTTGGAGCGGATATCATCAAGACTAACTACACCGGCGATCCGGACTCATTCAAGACTGTGGTTGCAGGCTGCCCGGTTCCCGTGGTGATCGCAGGCGGACCAAAGACGAATACTGATAGGGAGTTCCTGCAGATGATCAAGGGCGCGATGGAGGCAGGCGCTAAAGGTGCTGCCATCGGTAGAAATGCGTTTCAGGCAAACGATCCGATACTGATGACGCGGGCGGCTGCAGCGATAGTGCACGATGGTGTAGATGTCGATAAAGCACTGAAAATCCTTGTTTAGGTATGTACTGATGTAGCAGTGCATACACCAGCCACGTCGACGTTTCCGGATTCACTATAAATCAAGTGATTTATCACAACGGAGCGGGTACGGGGTGCAGAGTTTCGAGACCGCTTAAGCCCTCTGTGTGGTTCTGCGCACTCTGCGACAACGGCTCTGCCGTCGACGCTTGCGTTATAGTGGGAGACATGGCGGCTCCGCCTGGAAAAGCGACAGTGTCCTGCATATGCTTTAAATGTAATTAAAGTGTGATGGCAACTGTTACAACTGGCGAGAATATACATGTCCTGCCCGATACGATCAGGATTGCGAGGTATACAAAATTATCCCTGATTGAAAATGAACTCCATGACACCAAAACATTGCTTCGGACACAGAGAAAAATTGTTTCGTTGAAGGGACTTCTCAAAGGCACACATATAACCGGTGATGAGATCGAAACTGCCAAAAAATCGTTATTCAAGCACGTTTAGTAGCGGCAGCCTTTTTGTAACAGATACCCATGCGCTGTTCTGGTATCTATATAGTGCGGAGGCTGGGGGGTATATCTCGATTGTGCCCTCTTGCACAGATCTCGGTGGAATGCCTATGCCTGCCACGCCGGAGTTTCCGGAAGCGATATAGTGGTGTTGTCCACCCACCTGACATCGGGTACGTGATCGATGAAGACCGTATCGACCGGCAATCGTCCACATAGACGCTTCATTGCAGGAATCTCGGTTGCATAGTGCGTGGCATCGATGAGTGCCAGATTATGCGCCTTCCTGATCGCGTCGTGCCGGATCTCTCCTGACAGCAGAAGATCCGCGCCGCCGTCGATCGCAGTATTCACAAACTCGCCGGATAGGCCGCTGCCGCCGATAACCATCACTTTCTCGATTTTGCGCTCACCGATCCACCTAACCGGGACGTTTAACTGCTGCGCAGCAAACTCTGCAAACTCTGATGTTGTCGAGTATTCTGTTCTTCCGATGCGTCCCGGTTCAAGTTCCTCGACATCCTCCAGCTCGAGTACTTCCGCAAGCACATCGTTGACACCGCCCTGTGCCCGGTCATAGTTCGTGTGCATCGCATATATCGATATCTCGCTCTCAAGAGCGATCTTCAACGAGTCCGAGAGGTTCTTTGAGATCTTGTTGATCGGATCGTATATCGGGGTGTGGTGTGTTACCAGAAGATCCGCACCCTCGCGTGCAGCCTCTTCGAGTACATAGTCGGTAGCATCCAGTGCAATAGCTATCTTGTTCACATTGTTCCCACGGTCAAGCACCAGCCCGATCCGATCCCTGTCTGATTCGTAAGCAAGTTCAGGAGGTGCAATCTCCTCGAGAATTGCAATCATATCTGATAGGCGCATACATTAGACCTAAACGGGCTGTCATGATTTAAACCTTGTGATTCGACAGGGCGTGGCCACGTCTTGCTCATGCGCGTTCGCAGGAAAAGCAATATATACACAAACGCAAACCATATCGTTACAATCGATAACAATCGAGAGGCGAATACTATGAAACGAACACCGATGTTGCTTGCAACACTTATTCTGCTGATCGTGGCTATGTCAGTTTATGCTGAGGTGGAGTTTGGCACGATCACACTGGATGCTGCGAATATAGACTGTGCGAAGTGTCACCCCGGGTCGCCACATACGCTTCATGAGGAGGAGATGGCGCAGAACCTGGTGACATGCGAGGACTGCCATGGCGAGGCGCTTACGATCGCAATCCCCAAGTGTGAGAAATGCCACTACGGCACGATTCACGATGTGCACATAAAGAAGGTGGAGACTGAGGACTGCACGTACTGTCATGAGGACATTAATACCAATCACAACAGCGAGATCCTTGATACAACGGTCTGCGCACACTGTCACCGCGATCTCGTGGATGTGCATCAGGGATGCGAGGCATGTCACAAGACCGCGCCGGACATCGTAAAGCCGCTACAACCGGCAGGAGTGACCATTATCTGCCAGGACTGTCACACACAGGATGACCTGGTGCATATCCATGGCGAAGAGACGAACACATCGATCTGTTACATGTGCCACAGACCAGATGGTAACAAGGAGGGACGGGACCTGGACGCGGATGTGATCCCACACCTGATCCATCTGCCGGGTCTGGCGACATGTGAAGAGTGTCACATGCCGGAAGGCGTGGTGATCTTACCCCTGTGTAGCAACTGCCATGACCTGACAGGGCTGCATCTGATAACGGTTGTGCCGCCGACACAGAGAGAACTCACCTGTTCGGTATGCCATCCTGAAACCAGTGTGCCAGCGGTATCAGAATCGATCAAACCCCCTGCAACAGAAGAAGTGGTAGAGATCATAGAGGTAGCAGAGTCTGAGGGAGAAGAATCTGATGCGGCAGAGACAGAGACGAAGAAGAGCACACCCGGATACACAGCTTCATTGCTGGTAACCGTAGGTCTGCTTGCTTATGTAGTCAGGCGAATGAGATAATATCAAATTTGCCATTTTGCTTTTTTTACAACCTGATAGTCACATGGTTCTCGAGACTGAGCATACTGAGAAGGTGATCGTTGATGATCGGCAAGGTTTATGGCGGAGTGAGGTATAGTTTAATTACATGGAGTGGTTTCGAAAATCCGGGATTGTGATTGTTATGACAGTGTCGATACTTCGCTATTTCGATAAGCTTGAAGGAACCTGTCGCCTCTGCAAGTATGTTTGGGCGGGAAAGAATGAGCCGAGTGTGCCGGATCAGTATAATCAGATGTCTGTCCGTACGGGTGGTTTTCAGGTGCCATTTGCCACCTTGCCAGAGGGACAGCAAGAGAATTACCTGAAGCGACCGATATTAGAGAGTGTGTAAACGTGAGACGCAATCTGATCGCATTCGCCATTATCGCGCTGTGCCTGTTTGCGGCCGTGTTTGCAGCCGGGTGTGTGGAGGGTGACTCAACCGAACCCGAAACAGATCAGTGGAGATTCGCGGTCTTCTGTGATACCAGGGGCGATAATAATAACACCAGTAACAAATCCGGAATCAACGATCTTGTTGTAGGGGCTATTGCAAGGGCGATTGTAAACGACAGCTGCGACCTTGTTTTGGTTCCGGGCGATATGGCTAACGGCTGGTGCCAGAACGGCAGCACCCCCTACATTGCCCAGTTCACAAACTGGAAGCGTGCGATGGAACCGATATACAGCGCAGGAATCACAGTGCATACCATCCGCGGCAACCACGAGAACGGACCACTTGATTGGCCACACTCCTCATACCCTTACACGCCACACCCCGATCATGCTCTAAAGGCTGCATACATTGATGCGTTTGGTTCTGATAACCCTGGAAACGGACCATCCGGCGAGGAGAACCTGACATACTCATTCACCCACAAGAACGCATTCTTTGTCGGGATTGACACGTACATCAGCCCCCACAGGGTGAATCAAGAGTGGTTGGATGATCAGATGGGTAACAACAGCCAACCTTATGTATTTGTATTTGGTCACGAACCCGCATTCAAGGTCAATCACCCTGATTGCATGGCATGTTACCCGAACGCGCGTAACGAGTTCTGGAACACCCTCGGCAGTGCAGGCGGGCGGATATATTTCTGCGGTCATGACCACCTCTATAACCGGGCATACGTACCCGACGATTCAGGAAGTGAGATTCGGCAGATGGTTATCGGATCATGTGGCGCACCACCCGCGTCATGGAGTCCGCCTTATAATGACTCCCGCGTGGTTGGAGAATATCACAATGATCTCGACTATGGCTATGTCCTTGTAACAGTATATCCCGAACATGCGGAGGTCAAATGGATTGCATGGGATGGAACCGGAGATCCTGTATGGACGACGCTTGACAACTTCACGCTGTCAGTGACTACCTCCTCACCTTAAAGAGGGTGGGGCTCTTCGTCTTTTTTACATACACTTGAAACGTTAGACCGACAACAACGGTTCCAGCTATATTACCATCGAGCAATAACCATAGTTGGTTTGCTTGACGCCATAGCAGTGAGCACGATCAGAAGAAGGTTCGACTGAACCTCTTCCCCTCTTTTTTTATGGTGCGTCTTTGCGTTTCTACAACCTGATAGTCCCTGATGGGTTCTCAAGACTGAGCATAATGAGAAGATAATCCTTAAGATGCCTCGTTATCAGGAAATTGTGCCTGACGTGCTCTTTTCCAGCTTCCCCGAGTCTCCGGGCAAGTTCCGGATTTTTGAGGAGATTTGCGATCTTGAATGCCGCGCCATCGACCGAATGCGCAAGATACCCTGTAACGTCATTGACGATCTGAAGCGGGATTCCGCCGGTCGCGCCGCCGATTACAGGCTTTCCTTTCCAGAGCCCCTCTGAAACCACCAGTCCGAACCCTTCTTTCAGTGATTTCTGCATGATAACGGTCGATGCCCGCTGGAATGCATTGATCTCGATATCAGAAAACGGCGGGGACCCTAGCAGTACGTGTATATCCTCTTCGCCATCCGCCTTCGCCATAACCTCTTGATAGACGCCCATGCCTTCGGGATCGTCTGACGCTACGCCGCCTGCAAGGATTAACTGGCAGTCAATTCGCTTTTTCACCAGTTTATATGCATCTATCACTCCAGGAAGATCCTTCAACCGATCGAATCTTGACACCTGTGTTATGATCGGTTTATCCATGCAGATCCCGTATTTATCAAGGACTCTGCCGATATCGCCCTGCGAGAGTTCGATGTTCTTGTCGCTCAGCGGGTCGATGGAAGGCGGCACAAGAAACTCCCTGATCCCGAGATCGGGTCTTGCGAACATCGGTGTCGAGAAGATCGATGCATCGTACTTTGAGATTGATTCGCTTAGAAATTTCCAGACAAGCGGATCGGGGTTCGAGACATCGATATGGCACCGCCATATCCACTTTCCCCTCTGCTTCACATCAATCAGTGCAGCCGGCTGGGGGTCGTGGATGAATACAAAATCAGAATCAAGATCCATCTCCTCTGAATTGACCTTGTTCCAGTGCAGGTATGTCTCGAACATCTCCTTTCGTTGGGTGAGTTCTCCGATCTCGCTCTTAAGACCGTCCAGCACACTGACCGGCTCATGCGCTACAAGAACCTCGGCTGCACCATTTACCCGCCCATGAAGCACATTGTGAAAAGTTTTCGTGGTAGAAAAAAACTCGTCGTCCCCTCTTATTATGTTCCATTCGGTCTCGATACCAAGCCCCTTTAGTAGCGGGATCATACTGCTCAAGATCTCTGCCACACCACCGCCTGAGTATGTGGCGTTGATGTGCAGAACCCTGCCTGTTATATGTTCCGCAAGCAGTTCAAGGTCTTCGAGCAGCCCCCTCTTAACAATATCCTCATAATCCCAGATCGATCTCGTTTCGTTCATATATTCTCCCAGAAATATCCTTCAATAATCCTCACGATCTCGTCTCTCAGGGCATCCATATTTGCAAATCCATAAGGGTAGAGGTTATCTAGCTTTTCTATCAACTCATGGCTATCGTTCCTCTGTATCCAGCGCGACAGTTCCTGGTAGTGCTCCCCGTCAAGCAACCTGCTCGCAATGAAATAATAGAATATCGAGTCCAGATCGATCTCCTTTATGGTTTCTAGTACCTCGTTCATGTTTGTCACCACATGCCTCGTCGGGAATGTGACACTGATGCACCTGATGAAGTAAAACTCCTGACCTACGTCAGCCCTACAGCTAACATCATATATCGCCATGTAATCCTCGATTATGCGGACGATCTCCTCTCGAAGTGCCTCCGTATCATGGAATTCACGCAGGTCAAGGTTGGCAAGCCGTTCGGCAAGCACGGGTTCATGCAGCGCATCAATGACCCAGTACGCAAAATCGTTCGGATACCCGATTGGGAGGAAGTGTGAATCAAGGAGCGCATGGTATACATGGTTGAAGATGGAACTCTCGTCAATAGTCTTTATAGCTGCAAGCAACTCAGGCAAGTCTCTTGCTTTCTTTCCTGTAAGTTCGAATTGGTATCGCGCCCTGTAGAATGTAAAATCAGTCATATTTCATCCCTCCATTTCAGTGCTCAAATCCGGTCATGACATCATTGAATACGTCCCAGATCACACTTGCACCTTCCTCTATATAACACTGTGTAGCAGTCTCGTAGCCTCGTTCCCCGATGCACTTGGAATCATCCGGGTTTGCCAATATTGCATTAATCTTATCTGCCAGAAGAGAGATGTGTCCGGGATCGAATGTGTACCCGTTAAGCCCATCCATCACCAGTTCCGAGACGCCGGCACCAGTGCTCACGACAACCGGTTTTCTGTACATCCATGCCTCAACCACGACTAAACCAAACCCCTCTGTGTACGATGGGAACACCAGCAGATCACATCGCTTGTATGCTGCTTTCAGGAGGTCATCTGGCATAAATCCTGTAAATATAACCCTATCCTCCAGTCCAAGATCGCTCACAAGTTTTTTCAGGTGCATGTTCCAATCAGATCCTTTCGGATGAGCCAGACCTCCCTTCTTGCTGCTTGTGAAACTGCCGTTTCCGATAAGCATTAATTTTGCGTTTGGTACTTGCTGGAGTGCTTTGATTGCAATATCCTGTCCCTTTATAGGATCCATCCTTGCCACAGCCAGAATGAGATTATCCTCCTCGTTTATACCGAATCGCTTGCAGAACTCATCCGATTCAGTGTCTGACGGATCGGTCCACTGGTACTGGTTGATGTAAGGGTATGTCTGGTATGCCCTTCCCTGGTATCCTGCCCGTATCAAGCCCTCAAGATCACGTTTGCAGCTGACGATGACCCCGCCAAAGGACTCGATACACCGGATGATGAACCGCCTGATATATCCTGATGTATGGTCCAGATTAAACGGGATGTGCCACCGAAATACCGTTGGCGCTGCAAGCCCGATCATGTTCCCGACAAGCAACTGGTGGAAATCGTGAATATAGAAGAGATCGATCGGGAGCAGTTTAAACATTTTATCTGCACAGAGCCAGTTGTACCGCGCATAAGCAGAGAACTCGACTGCACCAATCGGTTTCCGCTCGATGTCATGAGTCTCTGCCCATATCCGTTCCTTAAGCAGGGTGTATGGTGCAACATACTTGTGCTCGAGCGCAATGTTGTGGATGAGAATAGCATCAACGAGTACGCGCTCCGGCCCCATCGTGTTTAAGGATATCCAGTGCGCACCATCTATCAAACCCTTCTCGATCATCAGATTCTGCATCGGATAAACCATCTTCGGAACGCCACCAGGAGAGAACTCGTAATCCACCCCCTCCGTAAGGTAGTTAAAAGGCACAGGATCCGGAAGCACCCCGTATTTGTCGAGTAGCTCGCCATATTGCAGTTTAAACCTGAGCAATGGCGTCTGCGTAACTATGCATATCTTTGGTTTATCCATATACAAACTCCTTTAGACGGTCTCCAGTTAATATCTATTATTCAGATGCTATATTGTATAAACATGACCCTCCCAAAGACTCATCCCAGATACCAGTCCCTCTGCATAAGGGAGCGCCTGACCGATGGCGTCCGCACCGGCATCACCTCACAGGCTGGCTTGATCGCACACGGACGCGGCGAGGCGTTTGACTACCTGCTCGGTGAACGCACAACCGATTCAGCGAGGCGTTCGGAAGAGGCAGCGGTCGCGATGCTTCTTGCTGCAAGCCACCCGGTACTCTCGGTAAACGGCAATGTCGCAGCGCTGGTGCCAGGTGAGATCATCGAGCTTGGCAAGGTTCTTAATGCGGCAATTGAGATAAATCTCTTTTACCGGACAGAAGAGCGAGTATGTACGATTGCGGAGCATCTGCGCCTATACGGGACGGCTGGCGTGCTTGGTGAGCACCCCAATGCAGCGCTTCACCCGCTCCCGCCAGATCATCCCAGATCGCGGGTATGCAAGGGCGGCATCTATGATGCGGATGTGGTACTTGTGCCGCTTGAGGATGGTGACCGGTGTCAGGCGCTGGTGGGCATGGGCAAATCCGTGATCGCAATCGATCTGAATCCGCTTTCAAGGACTGCGAAGACGGCAACTATCACGATCGTCGATAACGTGGTCCGTGCGATCCCGAATATGATCAAGCTCGCAATTCGGATGAAGGATATCGATGCGGATCGGCTGGATGATATCATCTCGCGGTATGACAATGAAGAGATGCTTCGGG
>Ga0164318_10005031_pt1 | contig 12762 bp, 13 predicted proteins | sample GuaBasSedimGuay9_FD_113734 | JGI IMG/M metagenome (GOLD analysis project Ga0164318, IMG submission 113734) | Subseafloor sediment microbial communities from Guaymas Basin, Gulf of California, Mexico - Guay9, Core 4571-4, 0-3 cm | ecosystem: Environmental > Aquatic > Marine > Hydrothermal vents... | reverse complement strand
TTCGAACACGCGACCTACTGGTTAAGAGCCAGTCGCTCTACCAGATTGCTCCCTCCCTTTGATATGTGTTTAATAAGGGTAGGTCTGAGCTACGGGCCCATAAAGATATAATTAAGTAAACATTAAATAATTATGTCTATCACTGCAATATTCCTCTTTATCGGAGCTATATTATCCTTCGGAGTACTTGCGGATTGCATTTTTAAAAGATATAAAATACCTGATGCCATCCTATTACTTTTAATTGGTCTGTTGCTTAATTTTTACGGAATTTCCATAATTTCATCTGAACTGACCCCGATTTTTTCTTCACTCGCACTTATGTTTATTCTCTTTGAAGTTGGCGTGGAGCTGAATTTTTACACCTTGATTAAAGAGATTCCAAAAGCAAGTATCTGGTCAATCTCAATATTTACTTTATCTGTTTTAATCACTGCATTATTTTCTGTTCTGGTGTTTGGTCTGGAACTGCCTCTTGGAATCCTTCTCGGAGCAATTGTTGGCGGAAGTTCTTCAGTGATTGTTGCTCCCCTTGTCTCAAAATTAAATATAAAAAAAGACACAAAATATCTCCTCACTCTTGAATCCGCAATCACAGATGCTCTCTGCGTTTTAATCGCAATCATAACAATTGAATATCTTATCCTGTCAAATAAGGGTGTGGTGGCAATCTCAAGCATCATAGTCTCTTCTTTCTCAGTTGCAATTGTTGTTGGGTTTGTGCTTGGATTAATTTGGCTAAATATCCTTCCGCGAATTGAAAGCTATGAATATCATTATATTTTAACTATCGGAATGATATTTTTCACATATGCCATAACTGAATTATTTGGCGGAATTGGAGCAATTTCTTCACTAATTTTTGGGATCGTGCTTGGAAATGCAACCCGGATAGGAAAAATATTTTATATAAAAAATGCAAGTCCAATGACCCCAACCACCAACAAATTCCACAGACTAATTGTTTTTGTTATCAGAACATTTTTCTTTGTTGTCTTAGGTTCTATTGTAAGGATAGCAAATATTGAAATCTTCATTTATAGCCTTATTTTAACCTTGCTGTTATTTTCCGTGAGATGCTTGGGTTCACGACTAATTCCAGATAATTTTATGGAAAAACAAGAAAAGAATCTGATTGCGATTATGATGTCGAGAGGTCTTGCAGCCGCAGTTCTTGCACCTCTTCCATTTCTCCATTACCATCTTGCAAAAACAATACTTTTCCCTGACATTGTTTTCTCTGTAATCTTGGTATCCTGTTCCATTTCAATAATTGGTCTGATTGTTTTAAAAATTAAATAATAATTTATGCCCTGGTAGTCTAGTGGTTTAGGATACTGGCCTGTCAAGCCAGCGACCCGGGTAAATTCGCAGTAACATTTTGTTGTTATTTGCGATTTACGAAATCAAATCCCGGCCAGGGCGTATATATTTTATAATACTTAACTTAATTGAATTATCTGGAGTTTATGACATTAAAAACTTTAAGCCTATTAATTTAATGGCAAGAAGGAAAGTATTACCTCTTAAGAGACGAAGTGAAGAAAAAACAGATTATAGGAAAAGATTAGCTCTTATTAAATCAGGAAAACCGAGAGTTGTGGCAAGAATAACCAATAATTATGTAAATATCCAGCTAATTGAATACAATGGTTGCGATATTACAAAAAACACTTATATCTCAAAAAAATTATCAGAATTGGGATGGACTTATTCAAAAAAGAATACTTCCGCCGCTTATCTGGCAGGACTTGCGTTTGGAGCAATCTGCAGGAAAAATAAAGTTAAAGAAGCTGTTTTTGATACAGGCATAACCAGAATAACTCAAGGAAACAAAATTTTCTCAATATTAAAAGGTTGTCTGGACGGAGGATTAAATATACCTCATTCTGAAGACAGATTCCCTTCTGAAGACAGAATCAAAGGAGCTCACGTTTCAGAAGAAATGTCAAAGAAATTTGATGAAGTAAAGAAAAATATTTTAAATAAATATGCAAAAGAATAATATGGAAGAAGATAAAAAAGATAATATAAATCCTTTAGATGATGAAAAAGGAGTTGCTGAAGTTGAAAATAAAACAACTGGAGAAACTAAAAAAGAAGTAATTAAAACTGAAACAATTAAAAAAGAAGATTTAGAAAAAAAAATTGTAAATAAAACTGAAGAAACTAAAAAAAGTGAATCTGATGAAACCATAAAATCTGAAGCTGAGGTTAAAACTGATGGGGGGGAACCTGAAGAAAAAAGATTTCGAGGCAAAAGAGATTTTAAAAAAGGTCGCGGATTCCGAGACGAACATGAAGAAGAACCTTGGATTCCAAAAACAAAACTCGGAACTCAGGTGCAAGCTGGTAAAATAACTTTAGAAGATATCTTTAAATTTGGACACCTTATAAAAGAACCCCAGATTACAGATTTTTTAATCCCCGACCTTGAAGAAGAATTAATTTTAATTGGAGGAAGTCCAGGAAAAGGAGGCGGTATCCGAAGAAGCATGATTAGAAGAACCGTCAGGATTCATAAATCCGGAAGAAGATTAAATTTAGGAGCAATGGTTGTTGTTGGAAATAAAAACGGTTATATTGGAGTTGGATTTGGAAGAGCGGCCACAAACAAAGAAGCAATCCAGAAAGCCGCAAGAAAAGCGAGAATGAATATATTCCCAATAAGAAGAGGTTGTGGTTCAGCAGAATGTATGTGCGGAGAAGAGCACTCAATACCTTTCATATCATTTGGAAAAACAGGTTCGGTTCTTGTGAAATTAATGCCTGCACCAAAAGGTTTGAAACTTTGTTCTCCTGAAGAAATAAAAAAAATGTTCAGGCTTGCGGGAATCAAGGATATTAGAATTAAATCAAGAGGTCAGACAGGCACAAGGATGAATTTCATTTACGCTGTTGAGAATGCGCTTAAAAATTTGAGCAAGAGCAAATTATAATCCTTATTTTATATTGCTAAAAAGATTATCAAAATAAATTTCTTTGGTCACAGAATCAAAATGAGTTATTTCAGTTTCACTCAATTCAAGATAACCTTTTCCAATCATTTCAATTAATTTTATATTTAACGCAGTAAAGGTTTCTCTTATATCCGGGTGAATTTCAAAGTCTCATAAACAACGCCTTTAACAAATTTTTCTGTTGTTTCACCTAATGATCGATTGTTAACTTCTGATTTTTTTGTTGATCTATATACGGTCTCAAATAGCTCATAATATTTTTTTGCTGCTTCAAATTTAGGTGAATAATCAATCACCACAGACATAACTTAAAATACCTTGAATATAGAATCAACTATGGATATGCGATTTTCAAAAATGACTCAACTTCAATCTGCGCTGGAAAACAAAATTACAAAAGAAATGAAAACATTGATGTCAACTTACTGAGAGAAAAAATATCCAAAGGTCTGGTTGTTATCCCCGCAAATATAAACCATCAAAATTTAGATCCAATTGGAATTGGTTCTGACTTTAAAGTAAAAGTTAACGCAAACATTGGCACTTCTTCCATGAAATCTGATTTAAGAACAGAATTAAAAAAAACTAAAAACAGCAGTTGATGCAGGGGCTGATACCATGATGGATCTAAGCACCAGCAGTGATGTGGATAAAATAAGAAAAAAGATAATTAAAAAATGCAATGTTCCTCTTGGAGCTGTCTCTCTTTATCAGGCAGCAATAGAAGCCGGTGAAATTAAAAAGATAACCAAAGACTTATATCTTGAAGTTTTTGAAAAACAGGCGAGAGATGGCATTAACTTTGCCACGGTTCATGCAGGAGTGACAAGAAAATCTTTTCCATTAATTGAAAAAAGAGTAATGAAATGCGTCAGCCGCGGGGGTTCTTTTTTACTGGAATGGATGAAACACCACAATAAAGAAAATTTCTTGTATGAACACTTTGATGAGATTGTTGAAATCGCCAAAAAATATGATGTTACCTTAAGTCTTGGAGATAAACTAAGACCGAGATGCCTCGCTGATGCTATGGATAAAGCGCAAATCCAAGAACTAAAAAATTTAGGTAAACTTTCAGATAGAGCAAAAAAGGGGTTCAGGTAATGATTGAAGACCCGGTCATATTCCTTTAAATGAAATAGAAAAAATATTGCAATAACTCGCCTTTCTATATTCTTGGTCCTCTGCCAACAGCAAGTTAAGAAACCAGGAATACTTAAAAAAATCCTGAACTTAAAAAAGAAAAATATTGTTCTATGTGCGGTCCATTTTGCGTTTTCAAAGTTTATAAAAATAAAAAGAACAAACAATGATAAAAAAATTAATTTAGAATACCTTATATAATTCAATACATAATTATGTTGTCGCAAAAAAAGATTTTTATAAAATGAAATATGATATTATTATAATTGGGGGCGGACCTGCGGGCGTAATCGCAGCCATCACTGCAAAGAAAAGTTATCCTGAAAAAAAAGTTCTGGTGATTAAAAGCGTTGGAGGCGGAGTTATTCCATGCGGCATTCCTTACATGCTTACAACTTTACTAAAACCAGAAGACAATGCTCTTGGAAACGCCCCTCTGGAAAAAAACAAAATTGATTTTAAAGTTGATGAAGTGATTGAAATTAATAAAGAAAGAAAAGAAATCAAAACAAAAAATAATGAGCTATTTAAATATGAAAAACTTGTTCTCGCAACGGGTTCAAATCCAATCATGCCTCCAATCGAAGGCATAGAAAAAAAAGGGATATACAATATTCAAAAAGAAATGAACCATTTAAAAAATCTGAAAAAAGATAGCGGAGAAGCCAAAAATATTGTGATTGTGGGTGGTGGATTTATCGGGGTTGAATTTGCTGATGAACTTTCAAAATTAAAAGATGCAAAAATATCTATTGTGGAATTAATGCCTGAGGTTCTTGCAAATTCATTTGACCCTGAATTCTCTGAGTTAGCAAAACAAAAACTTGTGGATGAAGGAGTTGAATTAATTACAGGGGAAAAAGTTTTAAAATTTAACGGGAATGAACGCGTGGAATCAATATCCCTTTCAAATAATAAACAGATTCCAGCAGAACTGGTCATTCTCGGGATTGGGGCAAGTCCTAATTCAGATCTTGCAAAAAGAACGGGACTGGAAATTGGCAAAGGCAGGGGAATTGTCGTGGATGAATATTTAAGAACTTCCGATTCGGATATATTTGCAATAGGAGACTGCGCTGAGAAAAAAGACTTCTTCACAAGAAAAAGGATTAACATAATGCTTGCGTCAACTGCCACTGCAGAAGCAAGAATTGCGGGAGCAAATTTATTTAAGATTAATGTTTTAAGAGAGAATAAAGGAACAATTGCAACATACTCAACGCAGGTTGGAGATTTAGTTTTGGGCTCTGCGGGCATGACCGAAAATACTGCAATTAAAGAAGGATTTGAAATTATTGTTGGCAATGCGGAATGCACCGACAAACATCCTGGGGGGATGCCAGGCACAAATAAATTGAAAGTTAAATTGATTTTTTCAAAACAATCTCATATTCTTTTGGGGGGACAGGTTGCGGGTGGAAATTCAGCCGGAGAGATAATTAACATTATTGGACTGAGTTTACAAAAAAGAATATTATTAACCGAACTGGAAACCCTGCAAATGGCAACGCATCCAAAACTCACCCCTGCTCCAACAATGTATCCTTTGGTTACTGCGGCTCAGGATGCTTTGAGATAATTATGAATTATCCTGAAGTTTAAAAATATTATTCTAACCAGATTTCCAAGGTTTTATAAATTAATAATCATGGAAATTAAGGAAATGAAACTCCAACAGATGCAACCTATAGAAATAACGTATAACAGTAAAAAGGATGAGGTTGAGTCAAGATGCGGTTATTTTTGGGAATTAATAGAACTGCCAGAATGTATGTTAAAATACCACCTGAATATAAACATGCTTATTCCACAGAACCGCCATTTATTAAAGTCGCGTATATCTTAGATAGAAATTACACTGCAAAAGGAACAAAAGATTATTATCCAAAAGATATAAAGAGCATCCGAATTTTAACTGAATCCTTATAAGATAAAAATTATAATTTATACAACCTTTTAATCCTCTGCACAGTTTCTATATCTTCAACGCTTTTATCTTCTCTGATTCCGATTAATTTTGGAAATCTCAAAGCAAAACCTGATTTGTAATTTGGGGACCTCTGCAATTCCTGGTAGCCGGTTTCAACAACCATTTTCGGTTTCAGGTAAACGGTGTTTTCTTTTTCCCTGATAATTAAAGGCTTTAATCTCTCAGTCATATCTTTAAAATTCTCATCTGTAAGCCCGGTTCCCATTCTCCCTATTTCAAAGAGTTCCCCAGTTGCTTCGTCCCTGACTGAAAGAATAAAAGATGCCAGCCAGTTTGCTCTCCTTCCCTGTCCCCATTCAGCCCCGGTAATTACCAAATCAAGACTTTCCTTTTCAGGTTTAACTTTATACATATAACCAACTCTTTTTCCGGGCTGGTAAGGAGCTGAAAGATTCTTAACCATCACGCCTTCTTGTCCAGCATCAAGAGCTTTGCTATAAAATTCCTCCGCCTCTTTTAAATCAGTTGTTTTTATCTGCTCCGCCAACTGGAATTTTCCTTCAATTTGATTTACAACTTCTTCCAGTTTTTTTCTTCTTTCTGAAAAACTTTCCTCAAGCAACTGTTCCCCATCAGCGAGAATGCAGTCAAAGAAATTTATCTGTATTGGAATTTCTTCGGAGATTTTTTTAATATCATATTTCCTGTGAATTCTTTTTGAAAGTTCTTGGAATGGGGCAGGTTTTCCATCTTTTATTGCAAGGGTCTCTCCCTCAAGAACTGCTTTTTCTGATTTTATATTTTTCCTGCAAAGCTCAACCAAATCTGGAAATTGTTTTGTTACATTTTCCAGCCTTCTTGTGAAGAGCCAGATTTTATCCTTGTCTTTCTGGACCAGAGTCCTCATCCCATCATATTTTATTTCAATTGCTGGTTCCTTTGCTTTCTCGATTGCGTTTTCCAAGTCAGGGGCTTTTTCAGAAAGCATTACTTTGATTGGTCTTCCTATTTCAAGTTTAACCTCTTCCAAACCCGCATTTCCTTTTTCCTTTGCAATTTTTGCCACAATCCCAAAATCAGTTTCAAGGTTGTAAGCGTATTCCACTTTTTCTTTATCCGCATCAAAACCCAGAGCAATTGAATCCCTCAAAATTCCCTCAGCCACCCCAAGTCTCAAATCCTCAAGAATTGTTCTTATTATATACAGGGCTTCTTTCGGGGTAGCGAAATTTAAAAGCTCAAGAATAATTTTCAGTTTTCTATTCTGCGAGTTTTTTCCTTCCGGGGTTGCGAGTTCCCTAATTGAAGCCAGAACTTTTTCAGTTGTTAATTTTCTCTGGAACAAAGTCGCCTGCCTCTTTTTCTCCGCAAATTTCTCCGCAACCAGACCCAAATCCCCAGTGTCCCTAAATTTATCAATAACCTCTGTTTTTGAGAAGCCCAACCCCATAATCGCCTGTATTATTAACTTATCTGCGATTCCCAGCTCCTGTTCCTCAACTTCAAGGAAAATCTTCCCCTGGATTAGCGGGATTACTATTTCAAGTTCATTTGTATCAAGATTTTTAATAAACTCCGCAATAATATCTCTCTTCTCAAGTTTCTTTGTTGTTGCGGATAATTTTTCGTAAATTTCAACAAGTTCTGAATAGTCCATAATAAGGTTTTTAGAAAAATTAGGGTTCTTATGAAAATTATTCTTTTCAATGTAAATTATGGAGTTGATGGAAAGAATTGTAGAGATTCTTAAAAAATATGATATTTGCGATGATTGTCTTGGGAGACAATTTCATGAGTTGAACCCGAAAATCCCGAATAGAGAAAAAGGAAAAATACTTAGAAACTACGCTATTATTAACTCAACCTACAAAGAAGAGAAAACAGAATTTAAGAAAAATGAGAACTGCTGCCTCTGCAACAATATATTTTCCAAAATAGACTTCTATGTTCAGGAAGTTAAAAAAGAACTTGAGAAATATGAGTATGAAACTTTTTTAATTGGCTCAAAAATTCCCGCGGAACTGGTTTCAAAAGAAGAGGATTTCTGGGAAGAGAATGGAGTGGATTTATGCGAAGCAATAAAATCAGATTTTAACCGGGCTCTTGGAATTAGCGTGAGAAAAGAAATCAACCACAGGATGAGATTTGAAAACCCGGACATTATGGCAGTCATTGATATTGAGAATAATAAAATAAATCTGCAGATTTCTCCGCTCTATATTCAGGGAAGTTACAAGAAAAAAACTATAAAAAGAAAAGTTCAGCTCTCAATTGAAAACACTTTGCTTAAACACACCAAAGCAACCGAAGCGGTTTTTTATTCAATTGGACGGCTTGAGCAAAATGTTGTAACAAATTGCTACAGACCTTTTGTAATAATGCTTAAGAATCCGAAGATAAGAAAACTTGCGTTGACAAAAATGCGGGGTGAAATCAATAAATTAAAATTTGTATCTGTTTCCAAATTAAGTTCTTCTAACAGGGAAGATATTGATAAACTTAAAAATGAAAAGATAACCGCATCCTACAGGATCACAATTGAATTCAGGAAGAAATTTAAGGAAGATGAAATTAAAGAAGTGAAGAAAAAACTGGTGGACTTAAAAAATAGGAGAGTTCTTCAGTTTCTGAAACAGAAAACCAGAAACCCTTATATCCGAAGAATGAATGTGAAAGTTGATGGGAAGAAATTTACAATTAATGTTGAGAGTACAGTTGGGTTCTCGGTTAATTCATTCCTTGACGGGAAAAGCAAACCTAATTTAACTAAATTGATTGGAAGGGAATTTAAAGTGAAAGAAATTGTTCTGAAAAAATACCGGGTTATGAAAGATCATGAGATGTATAATTAATCTTTTTCAATTTCTTTTTTGAATCTTCTTAAAGTATTTGGCAACTGCTCTGGTGTTACTTTAAGGAATTTTGCGGTCTTTCTCAGAATCTCAAGTTTTTCGTCCATAAAACCCTTTTCTTTAAAAGAAAAGGTCTTTACCCTAAAAGAAAATAATTCTTATATTATAAAGGATTGATTAAAAAAATTCCATTCTTTGGAAGATTTAGTTGCCAAATTGTATTTATATATAACTAAATATTATCCTTGTCCGAAGTGCGGGGAAAATGACCTGTTTATATATGAAACCAGAAGGAAAAAGGATTTAGATAAAGGGTATAAATCGGTTTGTATGAGGTGTTTGAATTATCACTATGGGCAATTGTTTTTGAGATATAAATCAACATAAATTGGTATGATAAATATTATAAACATATCCATCAAGACTGTTATGATTGCAATTATTCTCATAGAATTGAGATTCCTTACGCTAAGATCTGATAAAAATTCAATTTTAATCTAAATCTTGTAAATCCACCAATACACGCCAAATAACTGCAATAAAACCCTTATTATATGATAGAAGATATATATTCCACCACCGAAAACTATATATACCTAAAAGTTATTATATATTAGTGGTGATTAAATATGGCAGGTGAAATAACTGGGAGCGAAGATAGATTGGCAAAGACTATAGGAACACTGGGACTTCTTCCTGGTGATACGGGTTTCACAAGAATTAGTGCTTCTGAATTAAAATCTATAAGGGATATTGGAGTTGATCATCAACCATTTTTGGATGCTTTATTTGGAGGGGATGCAACTAAAACAACTGACTCGAGAACTGGAGAAACCAAAATAGAAAGACATACAATTCTCGGAGAACTTGATAATACTACAACTCCTTTCGAAGGAGCTCAATATACTTTTGGTGTTCCTCTTGCTTATTTTGGAACCTATCTTAACGAACTTACAAAGGATGCTGATTTATGGGGTGGTCTTGGAAAACTTACCGGACTCGAAAGAAATTACAATACTGCGGATAGACTGTTATCTTCTTTAATTACTGGTCTGCTTCTTAGTCCGAACTATAAGCCTCCTGGGTCTAAAAAGGTCACTGAAGAAGAACCTGAAATCCACCCTATTCCATACAAACCTTATGGTTCAACATCAAAACCAAGTCCTTACACTTCCGCAGATTATAATAAAGATGGAATAATTGTGACAGAACTTCCTGATTATAACTTAATCGAAGATTTATATGACCAAATTTGCAGATATACAAAAACTAAAAAAAATACAACAGACTATAATTAATTATTATGAGAATACTTAAGCAAAAATTTGCAGAAGGACTTAATATTGCTAGTGGATGCGATACAGTTCCATTGCAATTGGTTGGAGGATTGAGATACAAAGATGAAATTGAAAGTATAAGATTAATTGGGGGTTTAAATTTATATACTGATGAGGCTCCATGGGACTGGTGTGGGTACACCGGTTCTGATATAACAAAAGATAAAACAGTTGATGAAACCTTTGGGAATTTCGAAGACCTTAACAACTATTTAAATTCTGGAAAATATGAGATAATCCATTCTCACACCAGAGGAGAAAAATTAAATGAAATTAATAAAGAATTCCACAAACAAAATATCCCTATTGTTTACACAATGCATGGAATGGACTCTTTATCCAATCCTTTAGACGAAGAGATGTTTGACGAAGTGGACTTGATTACAGCCCCTTCGGCCTATGCTGCTGATAAAATTACTGAAAAAAATAAGAAATACACTAAAAAAACATTGGCTGTTCCAAATTCCACAAACTTCACAAAATATACTTATGATCCAAAAGTAAATGAATTATCTGAAGAAATCAGAAAAAAATATGCTCCAAATGGAGAAGAATTAATACTAATCACAGGAAGGTTGCAAGAAGATAAAGGAGTTTATGAATTGGGTGAGGCTGTTACCAGATTATTAGAAAAAGGCGATAATGTAAAATTAATGCACGCCGGGATAACCTTTAACGAAGAAGATAGAATACGATTGGAAAATATTTTTGAGGAAAAAGGATACAGAGATAAATTAATATTAAATGGAAAAATACCTGAAAGCGATGAAAAAAATCTGGCTGCCATCTATAAATCCGCTGATGTTTTTGTTCTGCCTTCTGATGGAACCTATGAAACTTTTGGTTTAAGCGCTTTGGAAGCGCTTGCAATGGAAACCCCATTAATAACTTCTGCTAAAGGCGGGACCTATCAAATATATATAGAACCTGGATTTGGTATTGGGGTGCAACCAAGAAAGGTGGGATCAATTGAAAAAGGAATAAGCCATGTAATCAACAATTATGAACAAGAAAAAGAAAGAGCTAAAATAGCAAGAAAAATTATTGATAAAATTTATACTACTGATTTTGTATCAGACCTTTGGGTAAATATATATGAAAAGCTAAGAGAAGACTTGCCAATAGTTCCGGATATTCCTGATGATAATTATACACAAGCTACTTATAAAAAAATAGAGGATTGGCTAAATGATTAAATAAATCTTTATTTCTTTTTATTTATTTTATTATCAATATTGTTCAGAGTGTCGGTTTGGTGTAAATAATCTTTCACTCTCATTATGTCAGTATCCTTTTTATTTCCGAACGCTCTAAAATATGAGTGTATTAGATTTTCCAATTCCATCCTCACTTCATGTCTTAACATAAGAATGACTTTTCCTTCTTTAGAAAAATCATCTGCGTCTTCAGTTTTAAAATCAAATAATTTAGTCATCTTTTTATCTAAATCCACTAATTCTGAATATTTTGACATGATTCTGTCTTTTATTGTAGACCTGTCATATATAAATTCACCGGCTTTTGATGCAACACCACCCAAATTTTTCATTTGTGAAGGAGATATAAATCTAGTGGCAACAAACAATATAAAAGTGCCTGCAATAAACAAAGGCAAAAATGAAGATATAAACATTGCGAAAGTTCCATAAAACCCGCTATATATAATTGTTATATAAAAAGTGATTGCAAGCAAAGGTTTTATTTTTGGGTGTTCGCCGCGAAGAAACATATTCACAGAAACATATAAAAATATAATCATAACAACGCTGGGAATAAGCAAAAATTCAACCAATAAAGTATCTAAAGGCATACCTGAACAACTTGCACCTAATTTAAACAAACTGCAAACAATATCCTGAATAGCCATAATTATTCACTTTATATATAAAGGAATACTCTGAGATTAAATACTCTTGATTTAGATAACACTCTATAAAAACTGGAATTAAAAATATACGAATTGGAATAAAATAATTTTGTCTTTTGAAATCTACATGAAATATAATCTAAGCTTAAATTCCCAATCCGTAACAATGCAATATTTAGAAAATAAAAATAATCCATATAAATGAGTTGATAATTTCCTAAATCAAAATATTGATTATTTCCAATCCAACATTCCAACCCAATTAAAGTTTGGTTGGTAGATTGGTGGTCATGGATTGAAGCCTGGAGAGTCTATACAACGATTGATTGAATTTATTCCAACCCGTTGAACAAAAATATTTTTGTAATCAACGCTTTTGTTAATCAATCGATAATGAAAGTTGATAAAAAAACCTATATATACTACAAAGTTTAATTAGTTTATGGTTAGTAAAACTAAAATGATTGAAGCGTTGACAAGAGCTAAGTTAGTAACTGCGGTAAAAAAGAAAATAAAAAAAGTGCCGTTGAACTGGAACAAAACAAAAATTGCGGGAAACCTTTCACTTGCTGAACTAACAAAAATGTTCAACAGTGCAAAACCAAAAGTGGTTAAGAAGAAATCTGTAAAGAAAAAAATTGTTAAAAAAAAGGTTACTAAGAAAAAAGTTGTG
>Ga0164318_10005030_pt1 | contig 12764 bp, 15 predicted proteins | sample GuaBasSedimGuay9_FD_113734 | JGI IMG/M metagenome (GOLD analysis project Ga0164318, IMG submission 113734) | Subseafloor sediment microbial communities from Guaymas Basin, Gulf of California, Mexico - Guay9, Core 4571-4, 0-3 cm | ecosystem: Environmental > Aquatic > Marine > Hydrothermal vents... | reverse complement strand
CGACAATAATTATTGGTGATACCATTATCATAGGACACCGTGATGACGAGATAAAAAAGGCGCTTGACTTATGACAGCGAACTATGATCCAGGCCCTTAAAGCTACCTGCCAGCGTTCTACTCACCCTTTCTTTGTTCTATCGCTGGGGAGAGGTTACTTGTGCTGCGATTTCATCCTGGAATAGGGAATTATTTTTTGTTAAGATCGCTTCTTTACTATTTGGGGGCGGGTTGCGGATTGATCTAGCCCTCGCCTTAATCGGGGTTTCTTGCAACACAGTGCTATTCGTAGGGAGGGGTGTATAGATGACCAAGACAGCTACGTTAACAATAGACGGGAAAACCTATGAGTTCCCAATTATAGAAGGAAGCGAAGGTGAAAGAGCAATTGACATATCAACCTTGCGCTCAAGGACAGGACTCATAACCTACGATCCAGGGTTTGCAAATACAGGAGCATGCAAGAGTTCCATAACCTTTATGGACGGTGAAAAGGGTATTCTTCGCTATCGCGGCATTCCAATAGAGGAACTGGCTGAGCACTCCACGTTTGTGGAGACTTCTTATCTCCTGATAACCGGGCATCTTCCCACCAGGCGGGAACTCACACGTTTTTCGGTTAGGTTGAATGATCATTCCCTTGTCCATGAAGATATGCGTCACTTTTTTGAAAATTTTCCTCGCCGGGCCCATCCTATGGGGATCCTTTCTTCAATGGTTAATGCGTTGAGGGAGTTTTACAGGGACATACCTGAGGAGGAATTGGATGTAACTTTTGCACGACTATTGTCCAAAGTTAGGACAATGGCTGCCATGTCATACAAGATTTCTCGCGGCCACAAGGTAATATATCCGCGCCATGACCTCACCTATTGCGCTAATTTCTTGAATATGATGTTCCACAGTCCGGTGAGGCCCTATGTTATTGATCCGGATATAGTCAGGGCTTTAGAAGTATTTTGGATTTTACATGCTGACCATGAACAGAACTGTTCAACAGCTGCCGTGAGATTGGTGGGCAGTGCCAGGGTCAATGTGTATGCAGCCATATCAGCAGGTATTTCAGCGCTGTGGGGGCCCTTGCACGGAGGCGCCAACCAGGCAGTGGTGGAAATGCTGCAGCAAATCCACGACAACGGCGGGGATCCGAGGCCATTTATTGAAAGGGCAAAGGATAAAAAAGACCCATTCAGGTTAATGGGGTTTGGTCACAGAGTTTACAAGACCTATGATCCTCGAGCAAAGATTATGAAAAAGACCTGTGACACTATTCTTGGCAAGCTTAAGAGGAAGGATCCCCTTTTGGACGTTGCTCAACGTTTGGAAGAAATAGCCATAAAAGATCCTTATTTTATAGATCATAATCTGTATCCCAATGTGGATTTTTACAGTGGTATAGTATTAAGGGCAATAGGCATACCCCTCAACATGTTTACGGTAATGTTTGCAATAGGTAGGTTGCCGGGGTGGATCAGCCAGTGGAAGGAGGGTCGATTCGACCCTGACTGGAAGCTGTACCGGCCGCGCCAGATCTATATAGGGAATGAAGAACGTCATTACGTACCTATTGACGAGCGAAGCAGCAATGGCAATGACGGGCAGAATTCACCCTAACCCGTGGGGGGAGCAGCATTATGGACATGAGAATCTTTGAGGGAATGGGCGAAGAGGAACTGAGGAAATATATCGAATTTCTTCTCTGGCATTACCGCGTTGTTGACGCCTTTTGGTTTATTTATGTTGCGGAACGCTTTGATCAGCCCACCGCCGAAAGAATCAATGAGCAGGTTTGGCGCAGGGTCTCTGGTATGGCCGCAAAGGACCTTCTCAAAAGGTTTTCCATTAAGAAAGGGGGACTTGAGGGATTTGTGGAAGCATTAAGGCTTTTTCCTTGGTGCATATTGGTGGGATATGATATTCGCAAGGAAAAGGAATCAGTTGAGATTACGGTGTCTTCTTGCCCCACACAGGAGGCCAGGCTTAGAAGAGGGCTTAAGGAATTCGTTTGCAAGGAGATGCACCGCGGAGAGTTCGAAGGATTCGCCCAGGTGATAGACCCTAGAATCCAGGTGGAATGTCTATTTGCTCCACCGGATCCACATCCAGACGACATGTTTTGCAAGTGGCGTTTCTATCTGAGACAATAGGAATTTTGGAAAGTGGAAGATCTGGAAAGGGAAATCAAGAACCTGAAGCGGGAGCTTTTCGACCTTGAAAAGGCCTTCTACCATGAGAAGGAGCTTTTGATAGGTCTTATTAATGCATTGTCACTCGTTGCTTCTAAGTATCCTGGAATTTCCAAAGAAATCGAAGAATTAGGCAAGTTGCTGGACCCAAAAAAGGAATTAGAATTTGAGGCTATTGAACAGCAGCTCAACTTGCTGAAAACAAAGGTCCTTGCTGGTGAGATTGATACTGTGTCGCCTGAAGAGATAGCAAGGCTGAGGGATCTGAAAGAGGCGGTGGCCTCTGCATGTAGGACTGTGCGCAGGATGATACTTGCAGTGACAGAGGATCTTTATCCCCTTGACAGTCCCTTGAGTCAAAGGGCCTCACTGGTGGAAATTAAGTGCAGTGAGACGGTAGGAGCTGGGGACTTTGAAGCGGCCTCTAAGTCTTTTTCGGAGTTTATAAGATCACTGAGAAGCAAAATAGAGAGCGATTTCAAGTACATTAATCAGACGTTTATAGTTTTGTTGTCTCAAATAAAGGAGCTGGAAAAGACCCTCACAAAGGATTTTGCGGGAGAGGAAAGAATAAAGGAAATAGAATATTTTGAGATGAACATAAATCAAGAGATGGGTTCCATCGTTAGATCCTTTGATATTCATACCACGATTGATGAAATCAAATCTGTGGTATTGGAAAAGATTAAGAAAATAAGAGAGGTGGTGTCCTTAAGAAAAAAACAGGAGATGGAAAGGGCAAAAGCTGCCAAGGAAAATATGGAGCGCCTCCAAAAGCGCATAGCCGAGGCAGAAAGACACGCCCAAGAGATGTCCAAAAAGGCGGAGGAATTAAAGACAGTTGCCATGAAGGATGGGTTGACAGGCCTTTATAATAGAAAGGCCTTCGGCCTTAGAATTGAGAGTTCACTGAAACGAGCCAAGGATGTTGGCGAACCCTTTTCACTCATCATGCTTGACGTGGATGGCTTCAAACAGATCAATGACACCTTCGGGCATGTGGCTGGAGATAAGGTTCTGAAGAAGGTGGGGGAATGCCTCAGGGCATCCTTCAGGGAGAGCGATTTCATTGCAAGGTACGGGGGTGACGAGTTTGCAGTAATCATTGAGAAGATGGGGCGACCCATGGCCCTAGAAAGGGTTGAGGCCTTCAGGAAGAACCTGGCCAAGATTAAGTTCGTATCCCATAAGAAAGGTGAAATCCGGCTCACCATTAGCTGCGGCGTTGCAGAGGCCAAACAGGACGATACAGTTGAAAAGCTGATAGAAAGGGCTGATGAAGAGCTGTACAAAGAAAAAAACGCCAAGAAGACGACACCCGATGGGCATTGAATCCTACCGATCAGAATTTCCCATTACCGAGAGGTACTGCTTTCTCAATCACGCAGCGGTAAGTCCCTTGCCAAGGCGCGCCATGGAGTCAGTAAAGACTCTTGCCAGACAGATGTCAATGGATGGGATAGCATATTATTCCCAGTGGGAGGCCAGAGAGAAAGAGGTTCGGGATCTACTTGGCAGACTCATAGGGGCGGAGGCAAGGGATGTGGCTTTCATATCCAATACGTCCGAAGGTCTGAGCATCATCGCAACCGGTTTTGCCTGGAGAGCAGGTGAGAAGGTTCTGAGCATTCAGCCTGACTTTCCCTCCAACATCTATCCTTGGATGAATCTCGAGCGTGTTGGTGTGGAGGTGGTTGTGGTAAAAAGGCGGGAGGGACGATTCTCGATTAAGGATGTGGCGACGGCCTTGAAGCCAGGGGTGAAGATGATCACAGTTAGTTCTGTCGATTTTGCTTCGGGACACTACTGCGATCTCGAGGGCCTCGGTGAACTTTGCAAAGAGAAGGGTCTTATTCTGTGTGTGGACGGCATCCAGAGCATTGGTGTTATTCCTGTGGACGTGAAGAAGTACGGAATTCACGTTCTTGCTGCAGGGGGGCAAAAATGGTTGCTGGGACCCATGGGATGCGGCCTTCTCTTTGTTTCACACGAGGTGAGGGATTTGATTCACCCTACTCACGTAGGATGGAAGAGCGTGATTGATGAAGAAGAGTTTTTTGATCTCCGTTTCGAATTAAAGCGGGACTGTGCGCGGTTTGAACCAGGCACGCTAAATCTGTTTGGGATCTATGCCTTGGGAGCGGCGGTAGAATTGTTATTGGAGGTGGGGGTTGACCAGATAAGGGACAAGGTGCTTGCAACAAACGACCTATTTATCCAAGGACTGAAAAGTAGGGGGCTAAAGATCGCCAGCCCACTGGATAGGGAGGAACGGTCAGGGATTTTGTACTTCATACCTCCTGGGGATGCAACGAGGTGTTACCTGCACCTGCAGAAGCATAATGTAATGGTCTCGGAACGGAACGGAAAGATCCGCCTTTCACCCCATTTTTACAACAACGAGGATGACGTAACGCATTTTTTCCAGGCCCTGGATTCCTACCTTTCACTTTCTTGACACTTAGGTGCTCATCCCCTATGATTCCACGGCAGCCGATTTGCCAATGGATTAAATGATTGTCCCTCATTCAAACATTATACAGCACAATGTAACACCCGGGAAAGCTGGTGCTGGCATGGCCTCGGACGCGTCAAGAGCTAGACCCTGGGATTTCGATCGCCCCCTGCGCATCTGTCTATTGAGTTACCGTACCAATCCCCATTGCGGGGGACAGGGAGTATACATAAGGAACTTGAGTCGAGCATTGAAGGACTTAGGGCATCACGTGGAGGTAGTTACCGGGCCTCCTGATATCCAGCTGGATCCACGCATAGGCTTGCACAGGCTAGCATGCTTGGACCTATATAATCCAGAAGCATTATTCCGCATTCCTTCTCTCAGGGAGCTGATAAATCCCATAAACTTAGTGGAGTGGCTAAGCGTTTGTACTATGGGTTTTCCCGAGCCTTTCACCTTTGGCCTCAGGGCCTTTTTATTTCTCCGCAATAGGTTCCAACAGTACGACATCGTGCATGACAATCAAAGCCTTTCTTACGGGCTGCTGGCTGTAAAGCGATTTATTCCCACTGTTGCCACCATTCATCACCCCATAACAGTGGATAGAAATACAGCTTTAAGGGCGGCCCCCAACATGATGCGTAAGGCTCAGATAATGCGCTGGTATTCGTTTGTGGGAATGCAGAAGAGGGTATCCAAGAGGCTAGGCCACATAATTACCGTGTCAAAGTCCGCCAGAGATGACATTGCAAGGGAGTTCGGGATCCCGAGGGATAGATTTATAGTGGCACCAAACGGAGTTGATACATCTCTGTTCAGGCCTGTTGACGGTGTTGAGCGCGATAGAAATAGGGTGATTGTGACAAACAGCAGTGATATCCCCTTGAAAGGCCTTCATTACCTGTTAAAAGCCGTTAAGAGGGTTCATGTTATAAAACCGGTGAACCTGGTTGTAATAGGGACGCCGAAAGAGAACGGTCGGATCAGGCATCTAGTGAGTGAGTTAGGTATAGGGGAGATTGTCAAGTTTACAGGCAGGGTGAGTAATGAGGAGCTGGTCAGCCATTATGCCCGTGCATGGGTTGCGGTTGTTCCGTCTCTTTATGAAGGGTTTGGGTTACCTGCTGCTGAGGCCATGGCCTGTGGGGTGCCGGTCATAAGCACTACGGGTGGAGCGCTTCCAGAAGTTGTTGGCGATGCTGGGATGCTGGTACCTCCTGGAGACAGCGATGCGTTGGCTTACGCCCTACTGGAGGTGTTGAGAAACCAGGAGAAGGCAAGAACATTAGGAGTAAAAGGCTATAGGAGAGTGCTAAAGAATTTTACTTGGGAGCAAGCTGCCAGGAAAACGGTACAGGCCTATAGGGAGACAATACGTGATCACCATAGACCTCAACAGACTCAAAATTGAGCCGGGAAAGAAAGTTCTTGACGTAGGATGCGGTACTGGGCGGCATAGTTGCGCGGTTTCCCGGTTCGAAGGAGTCCTTGTGGTTGGTGTTGATATCAATCACGATGGCTTGATGGAGGCGCACCGAAAGCTTGAATTAGAAAAAGAGTTTAACACCTTCAAGGCAAGGTGGTGTGAATTTATTGTCTCTGACATTTGCTCCTTACCTTTTGAGGATATGTCGTTCGACCTGGTCATTTGTTCAGAGGTACTTGAGCATGTAGCAAATGCCTCAAGGGCCTTGGGAGAGTTGGCTAGGGTGTTGAAACCGTGCGGAGACTTGGCGATAAGTGTACCTAGGAGCTTTCCCGAAAGAATTTGCTGGAAACTGTCCAGTACCTACCATAGTGAAAGCGGCGGACACCTGAGGATATACACGAAGAATGATTTGAAGGCAGCTGTGGAAAAAAAGGGATTAACCCACTGGGCGACTCACTTCGCTCACGGTCTGCATACTCCATATTGGTGGCTCAAGTGCCTTGTTGGTGCTGATAATGGGAGAACAAGGCTGGTCGATCTTTATCACAACTTGCTGGTATGGGACATAATGAAAAAGCCGAGAATCACTCGCCTGCTCGACTCGTTATTGACCCCTGTAATGGGCAAAAGTATTGTAATGTATTTCAGAAAGGATGGAGATGTCTGTTCTTAAGGTATCCAGGCCTAGGAGTGTTCTGGTAAAAGAGCTGCTGACGGCGGCTGATTACATTGCTGGGGTTCAACGCAAAGATGGGGAAATTCCATGGTCACGGTGGGGGAAAACCGACATATGGGATCATGTAGAAAGTGCCATGGGCCTAACTGTTGGAGGTTATACTGAAGAGGCTAAGAAGGCATACCTCTGGTGTGTGGAAAAACAGTTGCCCGATGGAAGTTGGTGTTCCTCGCTGTGGAGAGGAAAACCCCGAAGGGGATGGTATAAAGACGCCAATGCGACGGCCTATATTGCAACAGGTCTTTTACACTACTTTATGGCCACGGGGGATGTGGCGTTCGTGGAGAGGATTTGGCCCACTGTTGTAAGGGCTGTTGATTTTGTCGTTGGGCTACAGGGACCCGAGGGCCAGATTTATTGGGCGCGCAATGTTGACGGCTCTGTTGATAAGAAGGCACTGTTAACCGGATGCTGTTCCATTTATCTCAGCTTGGGATGTGCCATAAGGCTGGGCGAGCTTATGGGAGAGCACAGAATGAATTGGCGTGATTTAAGGTGCAGGCTTAAAGATGCTATTTCATCGAGGGAAGATTTATTTGACCCTTCTACCCGCAGGTATGCAATGGATTGGTACTACCCGGTCCTTTGTGCGGTTTTAAGGGGAGAAGCGGGGAGGCAAAGGCTGGAGAAGGGCTGGGATACGTTTATAATAGAAGGCACGGGGGTCCGATGCGTATGTGATAGGCCATGGATTACACTGGCTGAAACATCTGAGCTGGTCATAGCCCTTGCAGCCGGGGGGTTGCGCGATTTAGCCGAAGAGGTATTCGGCTGGATAGGTAACATGAGGTATAAAAACGGTGCATACTGGACTGGTTTCACCCTGCCTGACTGCCGCATATTCACAAAAGAGAAGACTACATGGACCGCGGCATCAACCCTTCTTGCAGCAGATATGCTGTATCATATCACTCCGGCTTCGGAAATCTTTAGTCATTCTTTTTGGGACCAAGAGTAGCAGGATAGGGACAACCCGCCATCCCTGGTTTCGGATTAACACATGGGATCTAAGGAAGCGTATTTTTCCATTTCCATTTCAGGGCACCATTCTTTTCTTCGCAAGTAAGTGTTCCCTGGTCAGCTGCAAAGTCAAGCGCCTCTAAAATTTCGCCACTTCCAAAGGGAATTCGGCCGCCGAGCTGTTCGGCAAGCTTTTGCACACCTTCGACCTTGTTCCTGATCCCGTGAACCATGCCGTTTTTCTCTAAAGCTGAACTCATCATCAATTCATATATTATGGAACAATATCTTAGTTTCTTATATTGCCACAGTTCATCTTTACTTGCGGTATTGGACTGGATATTTTTTTCAAGATATCCCAGCCATTCCATGAACTTTTTTTCCCACCGCTCCACCACGGAATCCATCATCTCTTTGGTAGCTCCTGGCGTCTCCACTATTGCACGGTTGGCATGATACTGGGTCCAATCATTCGTAAGTATGCGTATGCCTAACTCTTCGGCTCTTTCCCTGACTTCTGTCCCCGGAAAAGGAGCCAGTAAATGAAATCCGTAAGAGGCTCCCATGTTTTTTAGTCTTTCAGCAAACTCAGTGGTCTTTTTGATGGTGGAAGCTGTCTCTCCGGGCAGGCCCAGAATAAAGGACGCATGTGGGGTTATCCCTGCGTCCACACACATTTTGACCGCAGATAATACTTGTTCCAAAGTTATTCCCTTTTTCACGGTCTTAAGTATTTGTGGATCAGCTGATTCCACTCCAAAGCTCATGGTATGGCATCCAGCGTTTTTCATGGCTTTGAGAAGGGAAGGAGCAATACTATCCACCCTTGCAAAGGCCGCCCACGCAGCCCTGACTCCTCTCTCAGTTATTTGCTGGCACGTTGAGAGACAATGCCCTCGATTGGCAGTAAATAGATCATCGGCAATGTTTATTTGAGGAAAGTCTAGGGAGGCCAGTGTTTCGAATTCCTGAGCCACATCAGCAGGATTCCTAAATCTCACCTTGCCGCTGCCCATTTTCCGGCCTACGCAGAAAATGCACCTGTAAGGGCATCCCCTGCTGGTGGTCATGGTTATGGGCATTCCTAGAGCCTTATAGCGACCCAGTGCAAGCAGATGCCTTGAAGGCATTGGAAGATAGTTCATATCCACAGGAATGTTATCTGAAGTGCTTCGAAGACCGCAGTCCTCCCGGAACACAATTGAGGGCACGTTTTCCCATCTTCCATTACCACCCAGTTCCCCTGCTATGGCAACAATGGCCTTTTCCCCTTCTCCTCTAACAATTATGTCGAGCTCAGGGAACTGTTCCAGCGTCTCCCTTGCCCGAAACGTGACGTGAGGCCCACCCATGACTGTCAGCAAATCTGGGTTGATGGTCTTTGCATCCTTTATTATTTCTATTGCATGATTGAAGGTCATCGTGACCGACGTCACGGCAAGGATTTGAGGGGCGAACTCACTGAGGGAAGCTTCCAAGACGTGCCTCGTGTAAGGATATACTACGAAATCCAGGATCTTTACCTCTACGCCTGCCTTTTCCAGTGCTCCAGCTAGATAGGCCAGGCCCAAGGGAGGGGAAGGGGTCTCTGATATAGGATAATAGGGGTTTACCAAAAGGGCTTTCATATGGATCAGGTCTTGTCTTATGATTTTAGCGCAGCGAGAAGCCTAATCAATTTGGCAGAGAACTTCAAGAGCCCTGTTTTCTTTTTGCATGGAAAACATTGATTTTGGGTAGGTTTCAAAGAAGGAGCCTTTGGCTCGTGTTGCCATTATGAAAAATCAACGAAATTTTTGTTGACTTATTATTTTTGGAAAATTATTGTCAACTAACACTTACATCGATCTAAAGCAGCCAGAAACGATTATGTCCATGACTGATTCCACTGAAAGACTGGAAACCATGCTACAAAAGCTGAGAGAGCGGAAGTTTCGAATTACTCCCCAACGACTGGCAGTGGTTAAAATACTGGCTGAGAGCAAAGGGCACCCTAGTGTAGAAGGAATATATGAGAAGGTGAGGAAAGATTTTCCTACGACAAGTTTGGCCACCGTTTACAAGACAGTGTCCTTGCTCAAAGAACTAGGTGAGGTCCTGGAATTGGGTTTCCCTGAGGGAAGCAATCGCTACGATGGGAACAAGCCATATCCTCACCCTCACGTAATCTGTGTAAGATGCAAGAAGATTATAGATCCTGATCTGAGGGGCATCGAAAGATTGAGTGGAGAGGTCTCTGAAAAAACAGGATTTCGTATTCTGAATCACCGGGTAGACTTTTTTGGGATCTGTCCCGATTGCCAGAATAAATAAGCAGTACCTTAAAATTTTTTATGATGCTCTGGAGAATTATTATTCATAGATAGGCTATAGTACTAAATATACCGTTTTTACTGTGAGGGTGCGCCCCATCGCCTTTTCTTCTTTAAAAGGGATAGGCGAATTTGAATAAATTGATGTAATTATAGTGATAGCTCTTCACACAAACCCGTAAACTCAAGCCCAGAAAGGAGGGTCTCAATGGAAGACAAGGGAAAAAGGGCCAGAAAGAGGTGGATCACCTATTGGTGGCCCGCTGATTTTGGTCATTATGGTCCCCTGTTTATACGTCTGGCATGGCACAGCGCAGGGAGCTACCGGGTCTTTGATGGAGGAGGAGGGGCTAGGACAGGTGAGATCCGGCTTGCTCCCCGGCTCAATTGGCCTGACAATATCAGCCTTGATAAGGCAATTCGCCTTCTCTGGCCCATAAAACAAAATATGGCCGAAGACTGTCATGGGCAGATCTTATAGTCCTCTCCGATAATGTAGCTCTTGAAGCCATGGGGGTGAAGGTTATCGGTTTTGCTTTGGGTAGAGAGGACATTTGGGAACCGAGTGGAGGGCTGCCGATGAGACGCGTTATCTCTTTAATGGCTATGACAGAAGCACGGGCGAGTTGAAATGGACAGCAACCAGGGTGGACCTGATCTTTGGCCATCACGAGGAACTGCGGGCAGTCGCCGAGGTCTACGGTGCCTCGGATGGCAGGGAAAAATTTGTGCAAGATTTTGTGGCGGCTTGGAACAAGGTTATGAATCTTGACCGATTCGACCTTGCCTGTTAGAAAATCCTATGAATTTGGTGTTGCCAAGCCGAGTAGTAGACATTTATGGAAACGTCTGGATTGGAAAGGAGGGGTATTAATGAAAAAACTCAAAATCGGTTGCGGTAAGCCCACCGGGGCGAAGGTAGATGGGTCACCGCAAGAAAAACCAAAGGAGTCCGAATCAACTGCTGGGGAGAAGGAGGTAGCAATGAGCGGAGTTAAGGTTGGACACAAAGCCCCTGATTTTGAGGCGCCGGCATATCAGGGTGGGGAATTTGGCCAGGTAAGATTATCTGACTACTTGGGTAAATGGGTGGTCCTTTGTTTTTACCCAGGTGATTTTACCTTTGTTTGACCCACTGAATTGGCCGCAGTTGCGTCCAAGTACAATGAACTGAAGGGATTGGGAGTCGAGGTTCTTGCCGTAAGTGTTGACAGTCACTTCGTTCACAAGATGTGGGACGATTACGAATTGGCAAAGATGGTGAAAGGCGGCATGCCTTTTCCCATGCTTTCAGACGGGGCAGGAAATATAGGCAAGATGTATGGCGTTTATGATGAAGAGGCAGGTGTAGAATTTAGGGGGCGGTTTATAATTGACCCTGACGGTGTGGTGCAAGCCCTTGAGATTCTTACTCCTCCTGTTGGCCGAAATGTTGATGAGCTAATTCGCCAGATCAAAGCCTTCCAGCATGTGAGGGAAACCAAAGGTGCAGAGGCCACACCATCAGGTTGGAGGCCTGGGAAGACCACCTTGAAGCCTGGTCCTGAATTGGTGGGCAATGTATGGAAAGAATGGAAGGTGGAGGAGGCCTTTTAGAATAGACGCCTCTTCAGTACTCCAAGGGTTTTTGTCCTGGGCATTTCTTCAAAAAGACCGGAGGCCAGCGCCAGCTTGTAAACCTCAAACGGTGCCTGGCCTCCCTTTTTGGGGTCTTCAAAGATATCGTGTATGAGTAAATATCCACCTGGAATCAGATGGTGAGCCCAGGCACTGTAGTCAGTAAAGGCATCTTCGAAAGAATGGCCCCCATCGATGAAAACAAGGGCAAGCGGTGTGGTCCACTGCCTCGCAGCAATTGCTGATTTGCAGACTATTGGTACAACAGTATCCTGTAGGCCAGCCTTTTCAATGGTATCCATGAAGTAAGGAAAGGTATCTATTCTATTCCTGCCCTCATCAAAAAGGTCAGGATCAAAATACTGCTGGCCAGGCTGTTGCTCCTCTGAGCCCCTGTGATGATCTATAGAAAAAAGTACAGAGCCATTTTCCTGGCAGGCAGTACCAATATAGATGGTGGACTTTCCGCAATAGCTTCCAATCTCGAGGCAGGGCCCCAATTGGCTTGCCACGAGGGCTGTCTCATACAACCTCTGTCCTTCCTCCGGATCCAAGAATCCTTTCACTGATTCCAAGAGCTCGGTGTCAACTGGCATGTTTATCTATTCCTCCCCATTCCAGCTTTCTTATGATGTTTCTGGTCCCATTTTTCTTTGGATTTGTCAACTGTACGAGTATGGCGGAAGATCAAAGCAATAATTGTAACCCCTCCCTATGGGGAGAAGGAAAGGAGGAGGGATCTTAGTGTGAATGGGCCTTTTTCTTTTGCATTGACTCAATAATGTCTAAGAGGGCTAACATTTCGAGCCCTTCCCGTAGCCAATTCCAATCGGAGTGATTTTGATCGTGATAATGTGGGCGGTTGATGGGCTTAGGTAGTTGGTTGGTCCAGGGTCTCGGCAGGCGAATCACTCTTTCCCTTTTCATTTCAGCCTCCTGCTGCTAAAGGTTAGGGACTGGTTTTCAAACACCTCCGGCATGCCTCATATGGGGTAATCGGCAGGGTAAATAAGAAAGTTAAATCTACGGTAACGTCAGGGGATTTATTTTGGATCAGGTTCTTTTT
>Ga0164318_10005029_pt1 | contig 12766 bp, 10 predicted proteins | sample GuaBasSedimGuay9_FD_113734 | JGI IMG/M metagenome (GOLD analysis project Ga0164318, IMG submission 113734) | Subseafloor sediment microbial communities from Guaymas Basin, Gulf of California, Mexico - Guay9, Core 4571-4, 0-3 cm | ecosystem: Environmental > Aquatic > Marine > Hydrothermal vents... | reverse complement strand
TTCTATGTCAAGCGGGTATATTATGGTTCATATGATTGGAACTCCTCAGTTCAAGGATTATCTGTCTGGGGTCTATGGGATCCCAACACAACAATACCTGAAAATGAGCTACAATTCTCAAGCTGGATGGGTCTCGAAGTATTCTCATGGATGTACACTTGGAATGAAACATTCTACTGGTATTATGCATCGAATAGATCATTTGTCTCAGAAAAGGATTGGGAATGGATTAATTCTACCATCTGGGATGAAAGTACTGGAAAACCAAAACCCGGTTACTGGTCGATTGCTTGGATGACAAAGAATATGTCGTGGACGGATATTATTGATAAAGCGCGGAAGGAAGGTTGGGACTGGATCGAAGATAATGTACAGACATGGACATGGTTATGGTTTGGATTCGAGGAGAACTATTGGGCTTCCTATGAGGGGGAAAACCAAACGCAGTCTACACAGGTACGCCTTAGATACGAATTTGCTGGTATGTTTATCTATAGAGATCTTAATAATAATGGTATGATGGATATTAACGCTACAGAATGGGGCGTAGATCCAACAAATAGCGAGGCAACCCACTACTTCATATTCGATAGAGTGGATGCAGTAGAATTCTACACACCAGGCGTAGAATATGGTAATTACAATGATACAGGTAATCTTCACTTGAATGGAACAGATCCGGTATCATTCGGAGTTAGATATGAAAATCTAACAGGAACAACATATCCATTTAATGGCCGTAGCTACTGGTGGTGGTATGCAGGCGAACTTGTTGGTGAAGAATTCGATACTTTCGATGATAGACCTGTTAAGAACAATGTTTCAGAACTATTATTCAAGGTTCACTTCTGGGGAAATGATACAGAAGAAAATGGCACCTACAGGGCCTACTTCAAGTTAGATCAGTATGTCGGAGATTGGGAGCCAGATATCGCGGGCGGAAGAAGCGCCCTAGAGAATAGGAGTCTATCTTTGAACTACTATATATTCCTAGAAACGGATACATCTTGGAGCGTATATGCTGGAGACAGAGACATCACAAGAGAGGATATCGTTGAAGCATCAACATTTAGAATAGGAACTGACAAAGATCGTTTCGCAGAAATCTTAATAAGTCCAACATATCTCTGGGGTAGAAATCTAACCATTCAAAATGTTTCAAGTCATACCGTACCTATTGCAACATTCCAATCAATCTATGTAGACTACGGTTCCAATAATACAGCTGCTGGTTGGAGCTGGAGATCAGACATGTACTTCCTTAGTATAGGATTTACCAAATGGGATGGCTATTTTGTACATCAAGATCCTGAAGTAGTATCATACATAAGCAGAAAACTAAGAACCGGTTTTGATGTCAGTCCTCCAGAGGTCGAAATGTTAACTTCAACAGAAGAGGTATATTATGATCAGGATTGTGTGATTAGGATACGTGCATATGATGAATCAGGAATCGAATCAGCAACTCTTAGATATGAATATGATGGAAACTATTATGAAGTTCCAATGTCATCCGTAGGAGAAGATATTTATGAAGGAATTATACCCAGATTACCCTATGGTACGACGGTTAAGTATCAAATCGTAGTTGAAGATACCGTAGGAAATGTCTATGAATCCCCAGAATATATGTATACGGTTGGAGATCCATATCCACCTCAGATACAGAACATTCACTGGTCATATGACGAGGATCAAGCACAATTAGTGATAACTGCAGATGTTTATGAACCAGAGGATGCAAGCGGAGTAAAGCTCGTTAAGGTATTATACACATATAAGGGGATCTCATTAGAGGCCGAGATGACATATAATGGTACTACCTACGTAGCAACAATCGATTTAAGTTCTGGAGTATCTCCACTTAAATTTAAAGTATATGCTGAAGACTATGCAGGTAACTTCATTTACTCTCAAGAAACAAACCTCTTCGGAGGAGAAGGACCTACATTTGAATTCTACATAATGATTACAATAGTAATCGGAGCAGCTGCAGGAGCTGTCGGACTCATACTATTACGAAGAAAACGCAGGTAATTCTCTCCTTTTTTGCTTTTTTTATATTTCTGTTTCTAATCTGGGGTTATTTGGGACTTATTACAGTATAAACAGTTACTGTTTGTTTCTTGATTTTTATAGAAATATGATACTGAAGATATAAAATAAAGTTTACAAATACACTCTTGGTTTTATATTATATCCTATTATGGTGACGTCTAGAATTCCAGAGGGGTCTTTTCTGAAGCCAGTAGATCATAAGATTTTTTATTCATTGTTTGAAAATGAAGCTATATACGATATTCGAACAAGAGTTGGCAAGAGAAGAAGCAAAGAAATTTACAATCTGTTAGAACCCCATAGAAAGCTATTTGGAAATAGGGCATTAGATCTTGCTTGTGGTGCCGGTTTAACTAGTTTTGTTCTGGAAGAATTGGGCTTGGATGTTACGGCTGTAGATATACAGGAAAGCATGATCGAAAAAGCTAGGTTAATCGCAAAAGAGAGAAAATCTAAAGTAAAATTTCTTGTAGGGGATATACTAAGTCTGAATATCAAAGATGAATTTTCGAGTATATTCCTTCTAGGTAATAGCATACTTCATTTTAATATCAAGGATTTCGTAAAATTAGTGAAAAATTCGAAGCAGTGGCTCTCATCTCAGGGTGTTTTCGTTATTGAATATCAGGATTCTCTATGGAAATTTTGTAAGGGAGAATTCTCTATTTTACCATATAATATCGATAGAAGAAAGGTTTCAGTATCCTATAATCCAATAGAAGGTCAAATTAATTACGATATACAAACTAGAAAACTCAGAGACGATCTCGTGGAAGCAATACGATATTCCCTTTACATTTGGACTCCTTGGATAATATCCTTTATATTAAAAAACGAGAATATGTATCTAATTTTGAGAGAGGCGAATCCGCCAAATCTTTATCTAGAGATATGGAAAAAATAGGCGTCTGGGGGATCTTATTGAAAAGATCAGTATCTTATTTTATTTTGTTTTTGGTTATCATTATTGTTGGAACAGTCAGCTTTTATTTATTTTCTCTGACCAAGGAAGAGGGTGAAATAACATCTTGGGCTTACCAACTTCAAAATGCAGATCCTGCTGAAATAGTAAATTCTAATTTTGATTTAGTTGTTATAGATTACTCTAGAGATGGAACCGAAGACTTGAAATATACTCCCCAAGAGATTCAGTTGATGCAAGAGAGTGGAAAAATCGTTATTGCCTATATCAGTATAGGTGAGGCTGAGAATTATCGTTTTTATTGGAACAAGAGTTGGGATACGGATCCCCCAGATTGGATCGGAAAGGAAAATCCCGAGTGGGAAGGAAATTACCCAGTTAAGTACTGGTTTGATGAATGGAAACAAATAATTTTTGAATACTTGGATAAGATCATAGAACAGGGCTTCGATGGAATCTATCTGGACAAAATAGATTCATTTGAATACTGGAGTGATGTTAATAATGGAGAAGGCATCGTTTTAAGCGAAGAAGATGCTGCAAATAAGATGATCTAGTTTGTTCTTGAAATTGCAAATTATGTCCGCGTTGAAAAGGGAATTACAGATTTTTACATTATTCCACAGAATGGAGAGAATATTCTTGATTTCGATGAAAACGGCACTTATTTAGATGCAATAAGTGGAATCGGAATAGAGGATCTATTTTATAATGGATTAGAACCAATACCTCCAGAAATAACTAACGAAAGGATTTACTGTATCAGCAAAGTTCAAAATGCAGGTAAACGGCGCTTTCAGTTGATTACGTAGATGATGGCTTGGGATTTTCTGGAGAAAACAAAGAAAGAATCGAAGACTATTTCGATAAAGTACGATCTAAAGGCAATATACCTTATGCTACAAGAGTAGATAGAGCTTATGATGAGCTAAACATAATCCCAAATCTCAGCGAATTAGTATATTTAACGTATAGCGTAACTATAGATGAATGGCCACCGTATAGCTCTAATGGCGAATTGTTGAATTCCAAACCAGATTGAGGTAAATGAACTCAAAATTTTCTTAGGAGTAATAAAGAATTTACTTTTTTGAATATCTTTTTATATTTATATTTTATTTATAGCTTAATAAGTTGAAATTAGCATATTTGCTAGGTGTAGTTTATGAGCGAAAAAACTCTAAGTTCAAAGCTTATATTAGGCTTTTTGATAGCGCTATTGAATTCTCTCTTACTTTGGTTAATAATAATTCTTCTGATGCCAACACTTGGAGAAATTTCATATTCAATACTCATTTTAGCAATACCTTTCGGGCTAATTGGAGGTTATGTTGCTGGTAAGGTAACAAGATTTTCTGGCTTCCTAATCGGGCTTGGAGGCGGATTTCTAGGTACCGTAATTGCATTTGCATTTGTACTCAACTTAACTACTGTGGGTACAATTTCAACATTTTTAGGAGTGAAATTTGAGATAATTGATTTTTTTGGTACAATCGTATTTGGTTTGATCTTTGGACCTTTAACAGGCGTTTTATCGGGAGCTGGCGCCACTTTTGGTGTAATTATTCAAGAGAAACATAAGTAGATACTGCATAACCATATCTATTCTCTGATAAAAAATTAGAATTTTAACGCCATTAAGATATAGGCAAAACTTTATAATAACTTCAGAGCAGAGATTATATTTCCCTTAATTATGGTGTCCTGTATGAACCAGGGTAAGGATGAATTTGTTATCAAAATAGAATTAGAAGAAAAAATGCTTCTAAAAAATGTAATTAAAGAATTAAAGGAAATTCCAAGAAAATTAAATCTAGTAAAAACAAAAAAGCTAATTCCTAAGTTGCTCGAAGATACTACGATAAGAGCGGCTTTAAATGCAGCTAACATTATGGTAACTGATTATCTAAAATATAACGATCACGGCTGGCACCATGCGGTTATTGCCACGAGAAATGCTATTAAGATACTTTCAGTAATTAGAGATTATATTAAACCACATATTGTGAAATATAGACATGGTAACTTTGATGATGCCATGTTTGTAACAGCGATTGCAGCATTCTTGCATGATTTAGGTAATGTTGTACATAGAGATCATCATTGGCAAATGAGTGTGTCAATAGCTAAACCTATTATTTGGGATTATATAAATGAGTTTTATTCAAAGGAATCAGAAGAGAAAAAGTGGAAAATCTTTGCACATATTGCTAATGCAATATTCAGTCACGATGAAGCTGTACAGGCATTCACTATAGAAGCATCCGCTGTAAAGGTCGGAGATGGATGTGATATGGCTGCTGGGAGGAGTAGAAGACCATATTCGCTGGGTAAAGTGGATATTCACTCAGTTTCTGCTTTAAGTATAAAGGACGTTGATATTCTTCCTGGCACATCAGAAAAACCTCTTTTAATAAAAGTCGACATGACCAACCCTGCAGGAATTTTTCAGATAGAAGAAGTACTTATGGGAAAGCTAAATACATCGCTTTTAAAGGATAAAACAACGATAGATGTAACAGTTCGTGGAAAGCAAATTCGCCTATATAAATAAATTTCCAAGAAATTAATGCAGGTGGTTTTTTAAGTGATCTCTTATTATATACAGAAAGTTCCTATGATCTTTCTTTAGATACTCTTGTACTTTCACTTTATCTTTATATGGTGTGATAAAAAAGAAACTTCCTTTGGATTCAAAGAAAATTAGTGTTGGTAGGAAATCCAGCATATTCATCGATAGCATTAAGATTATTGTGTAGAATTTTGTAAAATCATTTAGAGAAATCTTTTGGGGGAAATTTTCTAGTATAAAATCACTCGAAGACTTAAAATTTAGGCATGATAGATTCTTTTGGTTTAAATCAAGCTTTATTTCTAATATAATTATCAAATTTTTGGTTCTATAAAAAGAGAAGCCCACTCCATTCATAGCAACGATTCCAAACCGATTTATGACGGTATCCTGTTCCAAGAGGTATTTGTAGATATTATCGAATTTCTCGATTAGCTCTAGTAGATCTAATGGCGAGAAATTTCCATAACCAAGATTAATAAGCGGTTTTACTTCTTTGGATCCTGTATAAAAGACATGCATTGCAATGATTTCTTTATTTTCAATAGCAAGTTGCGCTTCATTATAGAGTTCCAAGACACTAGATTCAGCGAGAATTTCAAGGAAGACATCCCTAATAGAGTCCTTATCTGCTATACTATGGTTTAATTTTTTACAAATTTTATTTGATACTTCTACAACGAAAGGTTCTTCAAGTCTATCCGAGAACTTTATCATTAAGAAATGGTCTCCAAATTTTCTGAAATGGTAGTATACGCCATCGAAGCCTATAAGTTCTATCGTTTTATTTATCTCTTTCTGGGCAAAAGCAATAAGTGCTGAGAAGAAATTCGCCATAAGTAAATGTTCCTCTTTTTCCTCCGGCCAAGAATATATTAAAATACCGCTCGAATCAAATAGCATCAAATTTTCAATCATCCACCGCACCATAGTTGTATTGATATATCTATAGTGATATAAAAATTATATCATATAAAAAAATTTTTATAATATGATATTCTTTAAAAATCATATATATTTATTAAAAATAACTAATCAATTTTAATATTTAAAATCATAAAATTTTTTATTAATATAAAAACAAGATAATACAGGTGTTCTTTCTCTGAAAGGCATCTAAATTTCCTGTCCAAAATCGAGTTGAGAGTAATGAACAAAAGAATTCTGACCTATATTGTCGTCATCATAGTCCTTTCAGTTTTAATTTTAACGGATTATGATGGCTCTGTAAGCGATAGCCATAAAAATTTTTTTGGCTCTAATTATAAGGTATCATCTATTATAGGTACTCCACCTCCGTCCTCAGGCGACTGGATTATTAACGATATTACAGTAGTTGAAGGCGAGACCATAGTACTCGATGCAAACATTACTGTTAAGAATACAGGAGCACTAATACTTAAGAACTCAATCATAAAAATGGATGTTGATGTCAAAGGGGAACATAATATTACAGTATATGGGAATCTTACAATGATCTCTTCTACAATTACATCTAATGATGGAGCAACACAATACATTTTCGAATGCGCTGATGGCTCAAAAATAAGAATTGAATCAAGCGAAATAGGTTACGTCTATCCTGGCTTTAGTGTTTTCTCAAACTATATCGTAATTAAAAATAGTAAAATTCATCATAATGAGATCGGGCTATATTCAGCGTTTGATTCCGCAATAATTATTGGAAACGAATTCTACGCAAATGAGTGGGGTATTGAAACAATGATGGGTAATTCCATTTTCGCAGATAATATAATACATGGATCCTCAGCATATGGCTTTTATGGCTATTATATGGAAAACACAATAATTTACAACAACAAAATCTATGATAACGATTTAGGAGTGTATCTCGTGACTTGCAATAATATTACAATTCAGAATAACGTATTCGAAGATAATGAGTGGTTTAACCTAAAGTTTTTTGATTCTGTTAATAACACTATAACTAATAACAGATTTTTATATTCTTCAATACCATGGAGCACTGGCTTGGAAATAGAAGGGACGAATAATTTAACGATCACTAAAAATATCTTTGATAATAATAAAATAGGAATAGATGATCCGGGTCATAATACCACTATAATCGGCAATAATTTTACCAACAATCTGTATGGCATTAGTATTAACTATTATCGGAACATTTCATGTTATCAAAACAATTTCATAAATAATACCTACGATGTAAGTTATTTGACGTCCCCCACGCTCTATTTGGATAATGGTACAGTTGGAAACTACTGGGATAAATATAATGGCTCAGATTCGGATCTAGATGGAATCGGCGATACTCCTTATCAATCAAGTAATGCCTCACATAATTTTATTGATCGTTACCCATTAATGACTCCTGCGGACTTCTGGGGACCGGAGATATCCGAGATCATGTATGAACCCACTCAACCAAGTGATATAGATCCAGTGACTGTTTCTGCAAAGGTGAAGGATCCGAGTGGAGTTAATTCGGTAATTCTGAGTTACTACAACGGAACATGGGTCAATACGACAATGTCATATAACTCAAGTCTGGGTAAATTCGTTGGTCAAGTTCCTGCGATTTCTGGGCTATCTTCTGGTAAGTTTAAGATTTATGCCGAGGATAATAAAGGTAATTGGAAGGAAAGCGATGAAACTTCCTATGATATAATCCCAAGCACATTGCCACCAGCAATCACCGAAGTAGTTTTTTCACCATTAGAACCTACAAGTAACGATAATGTAACAGTATATGCACGAGTCTGGGATCCGAATGGTGTAGGTACAGTAATTCTAAGCTATCGCTCAGACGGCGTTTGGACTAATATAACAATGTCATACTATTCAGCAACTTCTAAATACAAGGGAGAGATTCCAAGCATGTCTAGTGGTAAAACAGTTCATTTCAAGATTTATGCAAGTGATGGCTTGGGTAACTGGGCAGAATCAGAAGAATATTCATACACAGTTACTGGTGGTGGACTTACCTCCAGTTGGCAGACCTACCTTTTAATAGGTGTTGCTGCGGTTCTTGTAATTGCAGCTATCATAATGATTCTCAAGAAAAAGTAATTTTCTCTATACTTTTCCTATTTTTTGTAATTATTAAAGAAGTACATACTCAAAGATGTTATGCCTAATCACGCTACCTCTGTTTTCTTTATGAAATATTATTGTTCAGGAGCTTAGTTCATAAAGTACCATTGGTGATTATTGCATATCGCCAAGGATTTTATTAATTTTAGAAAATGGTTAAGATAAATAACATTAGAGTATCAAAACGGTAATTAATTGGAAATATATTAAAGAATTTAAAAAAATTTAAAATTAAATTATCTGCTACGATAAGACCATATTTCACAGATTACTTTCATATTAATATTAATTCTCTGAAGATCATAGAAAAGTCCTCGGCGTCATTTTTTAAGATAAGGGCTCGATGCTCTGATGCATATAATGAATCTATTTTGAATGCAATATCAGAATTACATAAATCAGTTTACTATTATTTGGGAATCTGGGGCAAAGTTAATATCATGGATAAGGAAAGCGGCGAGAAAATCTATACGATTTATAGCCATAAGGAACAAGAGGAATACATAGTCACGTATTTATCAAACAATAGTAAATATTTCTATAAATTTAACTTGAATATGGGAATCTGGTCTATTACATATAGATTTAGCTTTATAATAGATCCTTCAAAGAATTCATCATTAGAAATTGTAGCGCGATTTCCGATTTTTAGGCTTCATCTTAGTATGTTCAGCCCTGCAGCAGAAATGCTATCTAGATTTTGGGCAGAGATTCTTGAAATCAGTGATGAGAATCTCCCCCTCCTAGAACTACAACTTTCGAAGAACTTGGAAGCAATACCAATACCGCCAGGAATTTATGAATTGAAAATTTTTGATCCTACTACAGGTGGAACTCTCTATAAGTTTTCTTTCAAGCTTCGGAACTCTAGTATCGCTATTAATATAAATATATTTGTGTATAACTTCTGTAATACCCCGGTTTCTCTGCCAGTACTAGGACTATATATTTCTTACATATCGTGTTTGGTATGTCTTTTAGCTACATTCTTTGTGCCGTATATTATTAGTAAAAGAAAAAAGAAGATCAGCTAGAGATAGTATATTTTCCAAAACATAAAGATTATATCATTTTTTTAACTTTAATAATACTGAATAGGCTACTGTAGGTGATAAAGATAGTTCACTAACTTTATGAGGCAATTGAAATATAAGAAAAAACATCGTACTTGCTCCTTCTCGTTGATAGCCTAAAATTCTCGAGAATCATTAAAAGAATACGCTTCTGTTTCTGGATTAACAGCAATAAAGATTTTCTAGGAGGGACTATATGATACCTGATTGGACTCTTGAATTCTTTATCAGTAAAGCACACTTATTTCACAAGATTATGAACATACGATGGCAGATAGCAGAAAAAGAAGCGAAAGGAATAGCTACGGTTCTATCGGAGCATAGGATGCCGAAGGGACGAATATTGGATCTCATGTGTGGCAATGGAAGGATTGCAATTCATCTTGCCAAGTTGGGTTATCATGTCGTTGGTGTAGATTTTTCGCAGGAGTACATAGAGGATGCGAAAAAACGAGCGATAGAGCACGGTGTTGGGGATAGAACGGAGTTTGTTTTAGGAGACGTAAGGGAGCTGGACAAATTTTTGAAGGTAGGGGAATTTGATGGAGTGATAAATGTTTGGACGTCCATAGGTTTCTATGATGAGAAGACGGATGAAGAGATCTTCAGGAAAGTAGCGAGAATATCGAAGGAGAATGCGATTTTGATAATAGCGTCCACAGCTTCTAGAGATTACATCTTGAAAAATTTTGTACCCATAACGATTACGGAATGGAGCGATGATCTTATTATGATTGATGAGCATAAGTTCGATGCTTTTACATCCCGACTGAAGAGCCGATGGCGTTTCTATAAGAAAAAAGGTAAGAATCTAATATTCATAGATGAAATAGAGCTAAACTTGCGATTGTATAGCATTCATGAGTTATATGAGCTACTTAAACGGGCTGGATGGCAAATCATAAAAGCTTATAAGAGTATTGTGACACTGGAACCTTTCGATCCGACTGGACCCATAAACATAGTTGCAAGGAAGCTCTAAAATGGCTTTAAAAAGCTATAATGTTACACTATCTATCTCAAACTTTTTATATCTTTTTAATAGATAAAGAACGTAATTATTAGGTTCTGGTGAATGCGGTCCATCTGATGATAGAAATGTCTCGTATAGTTATCTTGGTTGATAATAAAAAGTTGGATCCACAACTTCGCTCAACTTGGGGTTTTTCAGCTTATGTAGAATACAACAATTACAGGGGATTAGTTGATGTTGGACCAGACTATAACGCTTTAGTTTATAATGCTAAATTACTAGGAATAAATCTCCATAATTTAGATTTTATCGCTATCACGCATTGGCATGGGGATCATTCAGGAGCCTTAGATTTATTGTTAACTAAGATGGTATCTAATATCTCGCTCCTCATTTTTCCATCGAAATACGGAGCAATATCCTCTCGAGCAGAGGTTATAATCCCCAGCGGGTTCAGCGAAATTCTCCCTGATATTTACACTACTGGACCACTTAGTAGGAGTTTCCTCGTAGAACAATCGATAATATTAGCAAAGAAAGGAATTCTAGTTGTAGGTTGCTCGCATCCGGGTATTCCAAAAATTCTAACAGCGCTTGATGAGCACAATATAAAAGTAAGAACAATTATTGGCGGATTCCATATGTTTGGTTCATCGAAAACAGCTAAAAAAAGAGTCCTAGACTCCCTAGAATCCCATGGCGTTGAAACAGTTGTACCCTGTCATTGTAGCGGGAAGGATTTCGTAGAATTTCTGCATGAATACTTTAACGGCAAAATTGTGGACTGTGGTACTGGTCTTATATACAATATTTAGCAAAAGTTCGAAATAATTCCGAATTTCTCAAACAATAGGCCTTTGGGCTTTAAACATCGCTCCGGAATTCTTACAATGCTTCTTCGCATTTTTAAATGCGCGCAGAACTGCCAGAAGAGAGCGGAGGATTCGCTTCTCGGACCACCGAAGAGGGTTTATACATGCCTTATTTAAAGCAAGTTTCGCGTCAGTTATCGCGACTTTATGGACTGTGTATAACAGATCTGCGAAAATGTTTGTAGAGGCATTCTTCAAGAAACTTAAAGTAACATCGCCAAAGGATGCATTTATTTCAGCGAAGAAAGCCGTATTAGCACTTGGGCATCCATGGGATGTTGATGCTTACGCATTTATTCTATACGGTTCAGATAAGGGATTAAAGTTACCTATTATAATTTGGCAACTATATCGCTTACTTGAGGAATGAAATCCTAGTAGAAGATTGCATCTAATGCAGGATTCCAAAAATCATACATTAAAAATTTTTTAACTGGCGTCGCGATCCAAAAATTAAAATCAATTATTACTATTTATTATATTGCTGTGTTTTAAACAACTAATGAGGTTCTATAAAATGGGTATAGAGAGTCTTAAACAGAAATTTAACGTTGGAAACTACTTCATTCATGTTAAAGAAGATACAAAAATTGTTGTTCAATATGTAAATGGTGATCTTAGTACATTAGAACTTAAAGCAAATACTTTGATTCCCCTTATTTACTCTGAAAAACATCAAAGTGATATCGATAGTATAATTCTCCCTATACAAAAATCTCCAGTAGCTGTAATTAAAGATTTTATTAGACGTAGAAAGAGATCGCTATTAGCAATTAATACAGAAACATTCCCCACTCTAGAAATAGGATCGTTATCCACAGATAAAAAGATATATCTGCCTGGCGAAGTTGTTCGCGTAATTGCTATCTTTCCAGAACAGAGCCATAAGGAAGCATATTTTACGCTTTATAAAGAAGAAAAAATGATTTGGAGGACAACAAAAAATCTCTCAGAATTCGGAACCGCTCTTATTGAGCTTGAAGAACTTGAGGTAGGCGAATATACAGTTTCCGTAAAAGTAGAGGGTATGACCGAATCTAAGAAAGCATCTTTTACAGTATCAGAATTCAAGTTATCGCCGCTTAGGGCTGTCCTTGAGCATTTTGCAATTGAGAGAGGTCGAGCTAAAGTAAGAATTTTACTAACTGAACTTGAAAAAAAGTATAGTGGTTCAGTAACAGTAGGACTCTTTTGTGGGTATTGCGATGAAATAGTCTGGTC
>Ga0164318_10005028_pt1 | contig 12772 bp, 12 predicted proteins | sample GuaBasSedimGuay9_FD_113734 | JGI IMG/M metagenome (GOLD analysis project Ga0164318, IMG submission 113734) | Subseafloor sediment microbial communities from Guaymas Basin, Gulf of California, Mexico - Guay9, Core 4571-4, 0-3 cm | ecosystem: Environmental > Aquatic > Marine > Hydrothermal vents... | reverse complement strand
GGCGGATCGCGAGGTCGCTGAATATGACGACTTTGTCGGTTTCTGTGCCGAAAGAAATCAAACAGCAGGATGAAAATCTCAATACTCAAAGAGAAGCGATCGCGGTAATGGAACAGCTTTTTGCCGGACTGAGCAATATCAGAGAGGGAGTAGTAAAACGGCTGATTTACGGGCCGTTTTATTTGTCGTTTGAAATTGCCACGCCGATAGATAGTAATGAGATATTTTTTTATGTTTCCGTTCCGAAAAAATTTCGAGAGATTATTGAAAAGCAGATCCATAGTTTTTATCCCGCAGCGGAAGTTAAAGTTCAAGAAGACTACAACATTTTTGTTCCCAATGGTGGCTCGGCGGCCGCTTATATGACTTTGAAAAAAAGCCATATTTTCCCCATTAAAACTTATCAGAAATTGGAAAGCGACCCTCTAAATAATATTACCAACGCTCTGAGTAAAATTCCCCATGGCGAAGGAGCCGCTTTGCAAATAATTATCAAGCCGGCAGGAACGGGCTGGCAGGCGCAGTGTCACAAAGCGGTTAAAAAAATGCAGGAAGGTAAGGGATTTAACGACGCTTATCCAACGAGTTCCGGCGTGCGAGGGGCGATAAGCGGTTTTTTTGAAATCGCTTTTGCTTCCGCCAAAACGAAAAATAAAGAGGAAGAAAAAATGGTAAAACTGTCTCCCGCTCAGGAAGAAACTATTAAGGAGGTAGAAAGCAAATCAAGCAAGGTTGGTTTTGAAACCAACATCAGATTAATCGCTTCCGGACCGACCAAAGAAAAAGCGGAACTTTTGCTGGCGGAATTGGAAAATTCTTTCAGCCAGTTTGATTCTCCTGATTTAAACTCTCTAAAAATCGTTGAGCCGAAGTGGAGTAAAATCGCTTTTTTGAATCAGACGGTTTATAATTTTATTTTTAGGTATTTTAATTCCAAGCGAAAAATAATTCTCAACACCGAAGAATTGGCGAGTGTTTTTCATTTCCCGATTTCTGTCACGGAAGCTCCGCAAGTGAAATGGCTTCGCGCCAAACAAGCGCCGCCGCCGGTTAGTATTTTAAGCGAGGGGTTGATTTTGGGACATAGTGTTTATCGCGGTGATGACGCGGTGATAAAAATCGGGCGGGAAGATCGCCGCCGGCATCTCTACACCGTCGGGCAGACCGGAACGGGAAAGTCATCTTTTTTGGGGGAGTTAATTAAACAAGATATTAAAAACGGAGAGGGAGTTTGCGTTATTGATCCTCATGGCGATTTAGTTGAAGACGCTTTGAATTGCGTTCCCGCCGAACGAGCGGAAGATGTTATTCTGTTTAATCCCGCTGACACCGCCAAGCCGATTGGATTAAATCTTTTGGAATACGATGAAAATTATCCCGAGCAGAAAACTTTTGTTATCAACGAGATGATTAAAATTTTTGACAAGCTCTATGATTTGAAAACCACCGGTGGACCGATGTTTGAACAGTATATGCGAAACGCGATGCTTCTTATTATGGACGATCCCGCTTCCGGTTCCACTCTGATTGAAATTTCCCGCGTTTTGTCCGATGTTGATTTCAGAAAATACAAACTTTCCAAATGCCAAAATCCTGTTGTGGTTGATTTCTGGGAAAAGGAAGCCGAGAAAGCGGGTGGAGAAGCGGCGCTGGCGAATATGGTTCCTTATATCACCAGCAAGTTGACTCAGTTTATTTCCAATGACACCATGCGCCCGATCATCGGTCAGCAGAAAAGTTCTGTTAATTTCAGACAGGCGATGGACAGCCAAAAAATTATTCTGGTTAATCTCTCAAAGGGGAAAATCGGCGAGATGAACGCTTATCTAATCGGGCTGGTTTTAGTCGGGAAAATTTTAATGGCCTCTTTGAGCCGCACCAATGTGCCGCAAGAGGAAAGAAAAGATTTTTATTTTTACATTGATGAGTTCCAGAATTTTACCACTGACAGCATTTCCACAATCCTCTCCGAAGCGAGAAAATATCGCCTTTGCTTAAATATCGCTCATCAATTCTTGGGACAGCTGACGGAAGATATTCAGAAATCAGTTTTTGGCAATGTTGGAACAATTGTTTCTTTCCGCGTTGGTCCCGAGGACGCTGATTTTTTGGCGAAGCAATTCACTCCGGTTTTCAATGAACAGGATTTAATCAATATTGATAATTACAACGCCTATGTCAAGTTGATGATCAACGGAACGATCAGCCAAGGATTTAATATGGCCGCTTATCCTCCGACCGAAGGAGATCCGGAAATCGGAAAAAGAATTAAGGAAATTTCCAGATTGAAATACGGACAGGATCGGGAAGAAATTGAAAAAGAAATTTTAGAACGGTCGAGAATAAAGTCATTAGGTATTGACAAGAAATAAAAAATTAAAAAAAGTTATTGCCTTTTCTTTTTTTTGTTGTATAATTATTAATAGATTGTTAGATTGTTAATGGTAAAAAAATAAAAAACAATTTAACAATTTAACAGTGTGGCAATTTAATAATATCAAAAAAAAGAAAGGAGGTGATTGAAGTGGTAGTAAAAAAAACTAAAAAGAAAACAGTTGCTAAAAAAAAGCCGACTAAGAAAAAAGTAGTAAGAAAAAAGCCGGCTGTTAAAAAAGCGGCCAAAAAGAAAGTAGTAAGAAAAACAACCAAAAAGAAAACAGTTGTTAAAAGAAAACCGACTAAGAGGAAAACGGTAGCCAAAAAGAAAACAGTGAAAAGAAAACCGGCAGCTAAAAAAAGAGCGCCGGCGAAAAGAAAACCGGTGGCTAAAAGAAAAAAAAGATAAATTCTTAAAATCTTTTTAACTAAAACACAATCTTTAAGGGGGTTGTGTTTTAGATTGGAATTATTTTATTATTTTATCATTTTAACAAAAAGTTTTTATAAAAGTTGTACCTTATAAAAAATCCTTTTTACTAATTCTTTATGTGTATTAAATTCACAAATTCACAGCTTCCGCAAAAAATATCTTCCGTTTGTTTGAATATAAAACGTTAGAGGTTAAAATGATATTGACTTTTTCAGAAAATTATTATAAACTGTCTTTGTTATAGGAGGGGGAGGATTTATCTAATTTCCAGAAAATATGCATGTTTCTATTACTCCGGAAATCGTTTTTTATCTGGGAGGGATGCCGATTACCAATACTTTGATCACCGCTGTGTCCGTTTCTTTAATTCTTATTGTGGTCGGACATTTCGCCGCCAGAAAATTAAAAAAAGTTCCCGGAGCGCTAAGTGTCCAAAATGTTTTTGAGATGATAATTGAAGCGCTGTTAAGTATGATTGACGGTGTTACCGGAGATCGCAAACTCTCATATAAATTTTTTCCCTTAGTGGCAACTCTTTTTATTTTTATTTTACTATCCAACTGGCTGGGACTTTTGCCTGGAATGGGGTCGTTTGGATTTTTTGAAACAGCGGGGGAAAATCACCATCAAGTATTTTCTCCCATCTTCAGATCAGCTGCCAGCGATTTGAATGTTACGTTGGCGCTGGCGATTGTCTCCGTACTTGCTACTCAGATTTTTGGCATTGCGATTCTCGGCTTTTTAAAATACGGCAAAAAATTTATCAACTTCAGCAGCCCAATTAAATTATTTGTTGGATTATTGGAAATCATAAGCGAGATCGCCAAGATGATTTCTTTTTCTTTTCGGCTTTTCGGAAATGTTTTCGCCGGCGAAGTTTTACTGGTTGTGATTATGACTCTCGTTCCCTTTATCGCTCCTCTTCCATTTTTTGCTCTGGAACTTTTTGTCGGGTTTATCCAAGCGCTGGTCTTCGCTATGTTAACGTTGGTATTTTTAAAGACAGCGGTGATGGCGCATTGAAAAATTAAAAGATTAAAGTATCAACGAATTAACAGATTGATTGCTGATAAATTTATACGAATAGGAGATGAATAAATACGAATCACAAATACACTTTGTGATTCGTGAAAATTCGTAACCAATTCGTGTTCATTCGTTAATATCCAATATCCAATTAATTCGTTAGTTCTTTAATTTGTTAATAAATAATTCATTAATTATTTAAAAGAAAGGAATAAAACTATGTTACTAGACAAGGACTCAATTCAACTCCTGTCAGCGGCGCTGGCTATTGGAGTAGGCGCACTCGGACCGGCGATCGCGATTGGGATGCTGGGTGGAAAAGCAATGGAAGCGATTGGTCGAAATCCGGAGGCGGCGGGAAAAATCCAAAGCGCTATGATTTTAGCGATTGCCTTCGCCGAAGCCATTGCCATTTACGCGCTGGTAGTCGCGTTGATTATTAAGTTTGTGTAAGAATTTAATAAAAGAAATTGGAAATTGTTGATTTCTAGTTTCTGATTTTCTGTCCTTTAGTTTTGTCATTCCAGAAAATTTCTTTCGCCAGCAGGCGAAAAATAAATTTATCTGGAATCTGGTAAATATCAATAAATAATAACTTTCGTATAATCTTGGCAAGATGAGATAAACCGGGTCCCGGATATTTTTTCTTCTTTGCCTGCGGGCGAATCAAGAAAAAATTCTGGAATGACAAGAAAAGTATTTTGTAGCGCAAAGAATTTCACGACTTTTGACTCTACGGACTTTATAAACTTTTAACTCATTTTTTATGCCTGAAATATTTACCAAACTTGGTCTTGATATGAAACTGATTATCGCGCAGGCGGTTAACTTTGTTTTACTGCTTGTTATTCTCCATCGCATCGCTTACAAACCTATTTTAGGCGTTCTTGAAAAAAGGGCGGACACGATTGATAAAAGTTTAAAACAGGCAGAGAAAATAGAAGAGGAGCTGCAAAGAACCGAAGACGATCGCCGAAAAAAAATGAAAAAAGCGCGAGAGGAATATCGCGCATTAGTCACCGAAGCGGAGGAAACGGGAAAACAGAAAAAGAAAGAAATGACCGAAGAGGCAAAAAGAAAAACGGAGGAAATAATCACCAGAGCCAAAGAAGAAATCAGAAATGAAAAAGAAAAATCCGTCCGCGAAGCCCGCCAAGAAATCGCCGACCTGGCGATTGAAATCAGTAAGAAGATTATCGGTCGGAATATTGATGAAGAGAAAGAGAAAAAATTAATGAAGGAAAGCTTAGAGAAATTAGAAATTAGAAATTAGAAATATATTGTTATATTGTTGACTAGCAGAAAATCTGTAACAATTTAACAATGTAATAATCTATACATGAAAATCACCCCCAAACAATACGCCGCCGCTTTGCATCAATCAACTCAACATCTTCCCGAAGAAGAAGTTAATAAAAGAATTGAAAATTTTGTGGGCGTTTTGAAAAAGAATAATGACTTATCGCTGAGCGGAAAAATTATCAGCGAGTATCAGGATTATTGCCGCCGGAAAAAAAATATTGCCAAAGTTCAAATTACCACCAGCGCGAAAATCAGCGACGATGTTATAAACACCTTAACCGAAAAATTGGGACAGACAGTGGAAATTGAACAGAAAGTGGACGAAAGTTTAATCGGCGGCGCGGTGATTAGGATGGGTGATATTTTGATAGACGGAAGTGTTAGGAAAAAATTGGAAAGGTTGAAAATCATTTTAACATCTTAGCATACTAATATTTTAACAAGTGTTAAAATATTCAAATGTTAGCATGTTTAAATGTTTAAATGTTAAAACGTTTTTATGAAAAGCCATATTATTGAAAATTTAAAACAGCAGATTCAGCAAACTAAATTAGAAGTGGAAACCGAAAAAGTTGGTAATGTTATTAAAATCGGCGACGGGATTGCCATCGTCAGCGGATTGATGGATGTTATGGTGAGCGAACTTTTGGAATTTCCGAACGGAATTCTTGGAGTCGCTCTTAACTTAGAACAGGACGCGGTGGGTGTGATTATTTTGGGTGACTATCTGAAAATTAAAGAAGGAAATCCGGTTAAAAGCACTGGGCGAATTTTGGAAGTGCCGGTTGGCGAGCAAATGGTCGGGCGGGTGGTTGATCCTTTAGGACAGCCGCTGGATGGTAAAGGGGAAATTAAAACCGAGAAGTTTTATCCGGTGGAAAAAGTCGCTCCGCGGGTAATTACCAGAAAATCAGTGGACACCCCGCTTCAAACCGGAGTTAAGGCGATTGACGCGATGATTCCCATTGGGCGGGGGCAAAGAGAGTTAATCATCGGCGATCGCCAGATCGGCAAAACCGCCATTGCCGTTGACACAATTATCAACCAAAAGGGCAAAGATATAGTTTGTATTTATGTTGCTATCGGACAGAAAGAATCCAAAGTGGCAAAAATTGTTGCCGAATTGGAGAAGCGCGGCGCGATGAAACACACGATTATTGTTTTAGCCGGCGCTTCCGATCCCGCTTCTTTATCTTACATTGCTCCCTATGCCGGCTGCGCGCTGGGAGAATATTTTATGGATCAGGGCAAAGACGCGCTGATAATTTACGATGACTTAAGCAAGCATGCCTGGGCTTATCGACAGATTTCCTTATTGTTAAGGCGGCCGCCCGGACGAGAGGCGTATCCCGGCGATGTTTTTTATCTCCATTCAAGATTATTAGAACGAGCCGCTAAACTGGACGAAAAATACGGCGGTGGTTCCCTTACCGCCCTGCCGATTATTGAAACCCAAGCCGGCGATGTCTCCGCCTACATTCCCACCAATGTCATTTCCATCACCGACGGACAGATTTATTTGGAAGCCGATTTATTTTACCAAGGCGTCCGCCCCGCTCTCAATGTCGGTTTGTCCGTCTCGCGGGTCGGGTCCTCGGCTCAAATCAAAGCGATGAAAAAAGTGGCGGGCAAGTTAAGATTAGAACTGGCGCAGTTTAGAGAACTCGCTGCCTTTGCCCAGTTCAGTTCCGACTTGGACGAGGAAACTAAAAAAAGGATTGAGCGGGGAAAGATATTAACAGAAATTTTAAAGCAGCGTCAATATGAACCGATGCCGGTTGAAAAACAGGTTGCCGTTATTTTTGCCGCCATCAACGGACTTTTGGATGATGTTGAGCCGGAGAAAATAAAAGATTTTGAGGAACAGTACTTAAAATTTATGGCTGATAAATATCAGGATATTCTAAATAAAATTGTTGAGAAGAAGGATTTGAATGAGGAGATTGAGGGTGAGTTGAAAAAAACGGTTGAGGAGTTTAAGAAAATTTTCGGGGAATAATTGTTATCTCTCTTAGATATTGTCATCCCGGAATTTTTTCTTACGCGATAGCGGAAGAAAAAATATCTGGAATCCAGTTTATCTCGTCTTACTATAATTATACGAGAGATATTGTTTATTGATACTTACCGGATTCCAGATAAATTTCTCCGCTCCGCTCCGAAATTTTCTGGAATGACAAACTTAAACACAAAAATTTTAACAAACAAAAAAACAGCTTTTCTAAAAACTGTTTTCAGAACCCTGAAATTTTGATTTTCCTTTTTGCACTCCACAATTTTTTATGGAGTGGAAAAAAGAAAGAGGATTTGTTCCTGTTTTCCCTTATTCTAAACTAAAATTTCGATTATGTCAAAATATGTATCAGTTAAAAAAATAAAATGAGTTCAACCCGCGATATCAAACGAAGAATTCAGTCGGTGAAAAATACCCAGCAGATTACTAAGGCGATGGAAATGGTGGCGGCTTCCAAGATGCGCAAAAGCCAGGAGGCGGCGCTGGTCGCTCGGCCATACGCCGAAAGGGCGCTGGAAATTTTGATCAATGTCAGCCAGAAAACCGAGCCGCGGAGGCATAGTTTGTTAGAAAAAAGAGAAGTGAAAAGAATTTGTTTATTAGTGGTCACTTCTGACAAAGGTTTGTGCGGCGGATTGAATAATTGTGTTTTAAGGAAAACACAGGGAATTATTAATTTAAATAAAGATAAGGAAATCGCGCTGGTGACCGTCGGAAAAAAAGCGCGGGACGCTTTCAAGAAAAAATATAATATCATCGCTGAGTTCACCGACATCGGCGACACGGTGGAACTTTTGGAAACCGCGCCCATTTCCAAATTAATTATCAAAGATTATTGCAGAGGAAAATTCGACCAAGTTATCGCCGTCTACACCAACTTCATCTCCACGCTCGTCCAAAAAGTTGCCTGTCGCCAAATTATGCCAATTACCCGAAGAAGTTTGGAAGAAATTATTGAGGAAATTGAAGAGATGAAACCAGATGTGGAGCCGAAACATTTAACCAATCAAATGGAATATAAATTTGAGCCGTCGCCCAGAGAAGTGCTCAAAAAATTGCTGCCCGCTTTATTAGAAATTCAAGCGTTCCATATTATTCTGGAATCAAACGCTTCCGAGCACAGCGCCCGAATGGTTGCGATGAAAAACGCTTCCGAGAGCGCTAAAGATATAATTGATGATTTAAGCTTGACTTACAATTATGTTCGCCAGCAGGGAATTACCAATCAAATTACCGAGATATCGGCAGGGGTAGCGGCGATGGAGTGAGTTATTTTAACATACAAACATCTTAACATCTAAACAAGCGAGAAATATTTTAAATGTTAAAATGTTGGTATGTTAAAATGTTGGTATGTTTAAATGTTAAAATGTTAATATGAATACAGGAAAAATAACTCAAATTATCGGTGCGGTGGTGGATGTGGAATTTTCGGAAGAGACCCTGCCGGAAATTTACAACGCTTTGGAAATAAAAATCAGCGATGACAAAAAATTGGTTTTGGAAACCGTCCAGCATTTGGGCGGCAATCAAATAAGAGCGGTCGCGATGGATTCTACCGACGGATTAAAAAGGGGAATGGAAGCAGCCGATACCGGCAAGCCGATTTCCGCGCCGGTCGGCGAAGAAGTTTTGGGACGGATGTATAATGTTTTTGGGGAGCCGATTGACGAAGTGAAAGGCGGCAAAGAAATTAAAAAACGATCTCCTATCCACCGCGGAGCGCCAAAGTTCGTTGACCAGTCAACCACCACTGAAATTTTTGAAACGGGCATTAAAGTGATTGACCTGATCGCGCCTTTCACCAAGGGCGGCAAAGTGGGACTTTTCGGCGGCGCGGGAGTTGGCAAAACGGTTTTAATTCAAGAGTTGATTAGAAATATTGCCACCGAGCACGGTGGCTATTCCGTTTTTGCCGGTGTTGGAGAGCGGACGAGAGAGGGAAATGATCTTTATTATGAAATGAAAGAAACGGGCGTGCTTGACAAAACCGCGCTGGTTTTCGGGCAGATGAACGAAGTTCCGGGAGCCCGCCAGCGAATCGCTTTGACCGGATTAACAATTGCCGAGAATTTCCGCGACGAGATGGGCAAAGATGTTTTATTGTTTATTGATAATATCTTTCGGTTTACTCAGGCCGGTTCGGAAGTTTCCGCTCTACTTGGACGAATGCCCTCGGCGGTCGGCTACCAGCCGACGCTTGCCTCCGAAATGGGTGAGCTTCAGGAAAGAATTACCTCTACCAAGAAAGGTTCCATCACTTCCGTTCAAGCGGTTTATGTTCCCGCTGACGATCTGACTGACCCGGCGCCGGCAACCACTTTCGCTCATTTAGATTCCACGGTTGTTCTTTCCCGCGCTCTGACGGAACTGGGAATTTATCCGGCGGTTGACCCGCTGGAGTCCAGCTCCACTGTTCTGGATCCGCATACTGTCGGCGCGGAACATTACAAAACGGCTCGGGAAGTTCAAAAAGTTCTCCAACGATATAAAGATTTACAGGACATTATCGCCATTTTGGGAATGGAAGAATTGTCCGATCAAGATAAGTTGATTGTCAGCCGCGCCAGAAAAGTCCAGCGATTTCTTTCTCAGCCCTTCTTTGTCGCTGAGAGTTTCACCGGCACTCCCGGAAAATATGTTTCTCTGACAGAAACTATCAAGGGATTTAAAGAAATTCTTGAAGGCAGGCACGACGACAAAAACGAGCAGGCGTTTTATATGAAAGGTGGGATTGAGGAAGTTGGAAAATAAAAAAGGGAAATTAGAAATTAGGAAATTGGAGCGAGAGCTTTAGCCCGAATTTCTATCTGTATTCGTCTGCGCTTTAGTCAGTGTTTTTCTGTGTCGAATTATTTAATGGCACACAGACGAACACTGACTAAAGGCACAGATAAACACAGATAATAATTTTTTATAAATTATGTCAAGACATAAAATAAATTTACAAATTCTCACTCCTGAAAAAGTCGCTTGCGCTGATAAAGTTAACCAGGTGAGCGTGCCGACGAAAGAGGGAGAAATTACTATTTTGCCCAATCATATTCCTTTGGTCAGTTTAATGGCGGCGGGAGAATTAGTTATTAAAAATGATTCAAAAAAAATTCCCATGGCGGTTTGGGGCGGATTCGTGGAAGTGCGTCCGGATGAAGTTATTATTATGACCGATGTCGCCGAGCGAATAGAAGAAATTGACGAGCAAAAAGCTGAGGAAGCGCGCCGAAGAGCGGAGGACACTTTAAAAGAAAAAGATCGTCTCTCCGATGTCGCTTTCGCCGACGCCAGCGCGATTTTGGAAAAGTCGCTGACAAGATTGAGAGTTGTGAAGAAGTATAAAAGGAGAAATTAGAAATTAGGATATTGGATTCCACGCTGTCATTGCGAGTTGCCCGAGCGAACGCAGTTCGCGAGAAGGCGACGAAGCAATCCCATAACGATAGCTCGTAGAATTATGGCGTGGGATTGCCGCGCTCCATTCACTCGTCCCTCGTTCACTCCGCTCGCAATGACGGTAAAGAATTAAGTTTTGTAATTCACAATTCGCTATTCGTTTTCTATGACAATTCGCCAGGCGTTAAATGCCGCTGCTAAAAAATTGAAACAAAAAAAAATTCCTTCCGCTCATCTTGACGCGGAAGTTTTGTTATTGGAAGCGCTGAATAAAAATCGTCGGGACGCAAAATTTTGTAGGGGCATAAAATTTTATGCCCCTACATTTTTATATTCTCGTTCCGATTATAAACTTAATCAAAACGAACAAAAAGTTTTTAATAATTTTATCAGCCGACGATTGAAGCGCGAACCAGTCGCTTACATTACCAGACGCAAAGAATTTTTCGGTTTGGATTTTGTTGTCAATAAAAATGTTTTAATCCCCCGCCCCGAAACGGAAATTATTGTGGAAGAAGTTTTGAAAATAGTAGGGACACAAAATTTTGTGTCCCTACCGCGACTTGATTTAATTGATGTCGGAACGGGATCAGGATGTGTTGCTATTAGTATTCTTAGCGCGCTAGACACCCGATGTCCGCGGACACCGGGTGTTCACAGTGTCTACGCGCTTGATATTTCCCGCGAGGCGATAAAAGTTGCCGAGAAAAACGCGGAAATTATTCTTGGCAAAAATCATAAAATCAAATTTGTCAGCGGCGATTTTTCGGAAACGCTAAATAATTGTAAGGACGAAAAATTTTTCGTCCCTATGCTCCATAATTTAATTATTACCGCCAATTTGCCTTATCTTAGCGAAAATAACTATCAGCAAACCCAGCCGGAAATAAAAAACTTTGAACCAAAAATCGCTCTGGCCGCTTCGGAAAACGGGCTTGCCTTAATAAAAAAACTTCTTCAAGAAATCGCTGTTTGCAGGGACATATTGCAATATGTCTCTGCAAACAAAAAAAATATTTTTATTTTTCTGGAAATAGATCCCTCGCAAGCGAAAGATGTTTCGGAGTTTGCCAAGAACATATTGCCTTCTTCTAAAATAAAAATTATCAAAGATTTGGCGGGAAAGGATCGAGTGATTTTTATAACCATACAGTAGAGACGAGGCAGTGCCTTGTCTCTACGGGGGAAATTAATAGGGGCACAAAATTTGTGCCCCTACAAAAATTATATGAAACACTCTTATCTAATTTTAATCATTTTACTAACAGCCAATTTTTTGGCGGGGTTGGTTTTTTTTGATCTTAAAAACAGCAACGCGGTAAAAGTAAATTTTTATGATATTGGACAGGGGGATGGAATGATGATTGAAGCGGGCAATAATATTCAGGTTATCATTGACGGAGGGGCGACTGATAAAATGGTGGAAAAAATCGGGCAAGATTTGCCGTTTTACGACCGTAAAATAGAGCTGATGATTATGACCCATCCCGACAAAGACCATCTCGGCGGGCTGATGGATGTCCTGAAATATTATCAGGTTGAGCAAGTTCTAATAACCGGAATTAAATGCGAGACGGCGATTTGTCGGGAGTGGGATAAAATAATTGAAGAAAAAAATATTCCGGTAAAAATCGCGCGAGCGGGGCAGATAATAAATTTGGGCGGGGAAACTTATTTGGGAATTCTTTCTCCCCGAGAAAATTTATCCGGGCAAAAATTTAAAAATGACAATGGCACTTCCATTGTGGCAAAATTAATTTCTAACGGTCGTTCGGCTTTATTTACCGGCGATATCGGATTTAAAGTTGAAAATAAATTAATGGAAAGCGGCGCCAATCTAAATTCTGACATTTTAAAGATCTCCCATCACGGCAGCAAATACGCCACTTCCTCGGAATTCTTGGAAGCGGTCAGTCCCGAGACGGCGGTCATCTCCGTTGGCAAAAACAGTTACGGCCATCCGGCGGAAGAATTGCTTTCCAGAATTGATGACTACGGAGCGGCGGTAAAAAGAACGGATTTGGATGGGGATGTGAGGATGGAAATTGGAAACTAGAAACTTATTTAGGTGCAAAAGATGAGATACATAGGTAACACCCCTGTCTTGTCTAAAATTAAGAAAAAAGGCAAGATGAGAGGTTAATAATTAACCCATGTGTCTTATGTATAATTTAGAAACATACAAAACATTTAAGAATGAATGGCCAGACTTCCTGTTTAACGGCATCAAG
>Ga0164318_10005026_pt1 | contig 12777 bp, 10 predicted proteins | sample GuaBasSedimGuay9_FD_113734 | JGI IMG/M metagenome (GOLD analysis project Ga0164318, IMG submission 113734) | Subseafloor sediment microbial communities from Guaymas Basin, Gulf of California, Mexico - Guay9, Core 4571-4, 0-3 cm | ecosystem: Environmental > Aquatic > Marine > Hydrothermal vents... | reverse complement strand
TCCTCTGGTACTCAGCTAGTACTAATTAATTTGAATGTTACCTGCCCGGGTTATGTTTATCTTGGCAGTTTTGCTGCGATTGTCTTGTTTTAGAAAGATAGTCCCTAAGCCTAATGTGCCGGCTGAGTTTCTTGGCAGGCCAGTAAAAGAGAAAGCTATCCCATCATCGGTGCCATTGAAGTCCAGACCATCCCCGCCACCTTTAGAGGTATCAAAACTTACGTTTTTATAATCTGATAAAGAGACGCTGCTAATGACTGTTTCCCCGGCATCCTGCACTAGATCTTTATCGGCATCCATGAAGATCACATAACCATTTGCATCAAAGCTGGCTGTGCAGTAGGTTCTTGTTTTGATTGCTTCTAACTTTGCTTTCTGAAGATTTGAATAGATATCTCTGGTGGCACTGTTTAACTGAAGATTCTGACGCCAGCTGTTTATACTAGGGATGGTCATAGCGGAAAGAGCTGTTAAAATAGCAATAACAACAAGCAGTTCGAAAAGGGTAAAACCGCCATTTTTTTCAAGTATTGAGGATCGTGTAAAAGGTTGTCTGTTGTTTTTTCTCATAGCCTCAAACCTTTATATTATTCAATGCAAATTTGGCTGAATAGTGAGAACCTGGACACTTGTAAAAGTTTATTCTCGCTAATTTTTGAAATAGTATCCTCTATTGCAGAGAAAGTAAATTATTCTAATATTAAAAATTTTGAGAAAGTTAATCTTTTAAATAGCCATATATACAGTCTGTTAGGCCGTTTAGTGATTCTCGATTGTTCTATGAAAAAGAATATTGTCGTCAGAATACGTTCCAGTCACTGTTTTCATACTCATATAGAAGGGAGCAAATCATTGATTTAAGAGCCTGAAAAGCTAACAGGGATGTCCCGGTTGTTCAGATAATAGTGCCACTTTGAATGGTTGATAAAATACTGAAACAGTGTAATATGAAAATATACTAATAACAAGAATAAAACCAAAAGAAATCAACAGGATTATGACCACATGAACAAAGTTAGGAATATGGCGACATCAACGATCTCTGTCATACCCCGGATAGCAATTCTAATATTGCTTAGTTTGTCCATTAGTTTCAGTACAGCAGCAATTGTAAATGGGCAAATGTACCACTGGGTTGATGAAAATGGTCAGCACAATTATTCCAATTCGCAACAGGATATTCCTGCCGAAATTCGCAACAAAAACAATGAGTATACCCCAGATACTTCAAGTATAACGATAAGCAGTGATCACAACAAATCCACCAAGTCTGTGGCTGAATCTGTCAGCAATGCGCCGAGTAAAAACTCTATCTCGATTCCATATACTGCCAAAGAGGGTACTGCAAACCGGGTTATTATCGATGTAACCTTTAATGGGCAAGTTACGGTGCCAATGTTGGTTGATACCGGCTCTCCCGGATTGGTTATTTCAAACAATCTGGCTGATCTCCTCAACCTTTCTAATCAAGAAGGGGAGAGGCTTGTGGTGTTTATTTCCGGTGTTGGAGGGCGCAAAATTGCGACTAAAACCATTATTGATAAATTGACGATGGGAGAAATAACCGAAGATTTCATTCCGGCCATTATTGTTTCCGACATATCCTCAAATCACTACCAGGGGTTGATCGGCATGGATGTATTGTCAAAATACACTATGACTATTGACCCGACTCAACATAAGTTGGTGGCAAATTTGATCCCATCTGCTCAAAATCTTCCGGCAGGGCGCAACAGATCATGGTGGCAAGCCAATTTCAAGGAGTTTGGTTTTTATAAAGAATACTGGAAGGAGCAGGAAAGGTTGATCGGCAAAAGTAAGTCGCCCTTTACAAGGCTTTCTTCAAGTGAACTAAAAAGAACAAAAAGTGTCATCCTCCAACAAAAAAATATGGCAACACTCCTGTATGACAAACTGGAACGTTACGCTCGCTTTAACAGTGTGCCACGTCACTGGCGCCGTTGATCTTTCCCCATTCCTTGGCAGGGGATTCAATCCTTTAAAGACTCGACTTCAGGTTATCAATAAATACAACGTCGCATAATATATATTATGTAAACTAAACTATAGCTCAATATTGTATTATCAGGGTTAAACATCAAGGAATCAGGATAATCTTCCCATTGACCCCATTCTGCATCACCAGCTCATGGGCTTTAGGGGCGTCTACTAATGGTATCTCCGAATGGATGACCGGACGGTAACGTCCATTTATCAACCCTATTTTGATTGCGGCATGAATTTGTTGCAGCTGTTCCGATTGCGTATTAAAGAGTGACATGCCAAGGATCGAAGCATTTTTCCCCATCGTATCACGGGGATCAATCTCAATGGTTCCCCGACTGCCGATAATAACCACCCGACCATTTACTGCTAATAACTTCAGGTCTTTATCCAGGTTCACATTGGCCAGCATTTCCAGAATGACATTGACACCCGCCCCGGCAGTTAAATCTTGAACCGAATCAAGATAATTGTCCTGATTATGATTCAGTGCTGCAATAACTCCCTGATTCCATAATAACTTGAGTCCTTGTTCTGTGCCGGCAGTCCCGATAACTCGCAAACCACTTAATTTGGCAATCTGAATGGCAGCCAAACCAACTGCGCCACTTGCACCATGAATTAAAACTATTTCTCCCGCAGCAGCCTGGGCGCGAAGATTCAGTGCGATAAAAGCAGTACTATATGGGACCCCAAGTGCGGCTCCCGTCGAAAAACTACAGTTTTCAGGGAGAATGAAGGCCTGATCTTCATTACAGATCAACTCTTCCGCATAACTTCCCGAGATACAACCACAGGTATAAACCCGCTCCCCAATTTTTCTATTTTTCACCTCAGGACCGATTTCCGTAATAATTCCGGAGGCATCTTTCCCTGGTGTATATGGAAGATCCGGCTTAATCGGGTAGATTCCGGCACGAATATAGGTATCAACCGGATTAACTCCAATGGCTTTAACCTCAATCTTTATTTGATTTTTTATCGGAGTAAGTGTTGCAACCTCTTCATATTGCATAACATCTGCTTCGCCGAATTTGTGAACACATATTGCTTGCATAGACCTCTCCTTTATAAAATCATTTAGGTTTTATCTGTGTGTATCCGCGGCTAAAAAAAAGTTGTGACTTGAGAGCATTGCAGTCAAAGGCAGAATTGGCCGCAGATAACTTCTGATACAATCTGATGAAATCAAGGACTTATTTTTTTGGGGTAAAGCTTCAATCAAAATAGAGTGTTTTTCTTTTGATCTATCAGATTTAATCAGATTTCATCTGCGGCTAAAACAGTTTGAGTTTAAGATTATTATCCAACCGCTGCCAACTCTAATCGGCCACCCCAGCGACGTAATAACTCTTTTTTAACCGGTTGTGCGTCGAGTGTCGTTAATTGCTCGGTTTTTTGTACGTAATTGAAGGCTTCCTGACGGGCAGATTCAAGAACCCTGATATCTCTCAACAAACTGGCGACCCGAAAATCGGGAAGTCCAGCCTGTCGGGTCCCCAGAAAATCACCGGGACCGCGAATTTCCAGATCAGCTTCAGCAATGCGAAAACCGTCCTCTGTTTCAACCATCACCTTTAATCGGCGTGCAGCATCTTCACTGTAGTGATCCGAAGGAATCAGCAAACAATAACTTTTATCGGCACCACGGCCAACCCGACCACGCAACTGATGTAACTGTGAAAGACCAAAACGATCTGCATGCTCAATCATCATGACTGTCGCATTTGGCACATCAACGCCAACTTCAATCACTGTTGTTGCAACCAGAAGCTGAATATCACCCTGTCTGAAGGAGTTCATCACCTGATCTTTTTCGCCCGTTTTCATCCGTCCGTGCAATAATCCAATTTTGAAATCAGGAAAAATATCATTGGCAAAGGATTCTGCTGCAACAGTTGCTGCTTGTAAATCACTTTTTTCCGATTCTTCGACCAGTGGATAGACAACATAGGCCTGTCTTCCCTGGTTCAATTCCTGTTGGATCAACTCATAACCTCTGGCGCGCTGTGCAGCACTGAACCGCTTGGTGGTGACCGGCTTTCTCCCCGGCGGCAGTTGATCGATGACTGAAACAGAAAGATCGCCATAGAGGGTCATTGACAAGGTTCTCGGGATGGGTGTTGCCGTCATCACCAGCATATCAGGATTCGCGCCTTTGCGTTTCAATAAACTGCGCTGTTGAACGCCAAAGCGATGTTGTTCATCAATAATCCCCAGACCAAGGGAGTGAAATTCGACCCCTTCCTGCAGAACTGCATGGGTTCCAACAATAAGATCAATCTCTCCCTGAGCGATTTGTTCGAGAGTGTCACGTTTGGCTGCTACGGCCATATTTCCCTGAAGCAGACATATCTTCAGGCCAAGTATCTCAGTCCACTGCTGGAAGGTTCGATAGTGTTGTTCAGCAAGAATTTCGGTGGGTGCAACAACCGCAACCTGAGCCCGGTTCTCAATAGCAATCAGTGCTGCCATCATGGCAACAATGGTCTTGCCACTACCGACATCTCCCTGCAATAACCGGTGCATTGGATGGGGAGCCATCATATCTGTTTTGATTTCTCCCAGGACCCGGCGCTGTGCGTCGGTCAGTTTGAAGGGTAAAAGTTTATTCAGTGGAATCGTATACTTATGGGAGAATTTAAAAGCTATCCCCTCTTCCAGTTGAACCCCTGCCCTCTTCAATGCCAGACCCAATTCCAGATAAAAAAATTCATCAAAAACCAGTGAATACCGGGCTCTATCACAACCTTTTTGTAAATCGTCTATATTTATGGATTCATCCGGCCAATGGGCTTGTTTTAAAGCCACTGGGATGGGAAGTAGATTATATTTTTCCTGGATCTCTGCTGGGATAAGCCCTGGAATATATTCACTATTTTCCTGAATCAGTTGGTGCCAGATTTTACGCGCTTGCTTTTGTGTTAGCCCTTCGGTCAAAGAATAAACGGGAAGAATTCTACCAAAATTCAGGGGATCAGAACTCATCAGCTGTTGCAGATCCTGATCAGAATTAAGTAATTCGGAGTCTGGGTGGTGAACTTCACGGATGGCGGCAAACCGTTTCACTTCACCAATAAAAACTGCCTTTTGTCCAACCGGAAAACGTTTTTGTAGCCACGGTTTACGGTAGCGAAACCATTTTAAAGCGATTTTTCCACTGCCATCACCAACGATAACTTCATAAATACTACGCCGACTCCGGGTGGTGACGGTTTCACCCGAAGCGAGGACAGTTCCGACAAAAACTTCCTGTTGGTTATCGATTAATTGGTTGATTGTTTTGAATTGACGGCGATCTTCATATCTGATCGGGAGATGATAGAGGGCATCTTCAATGGTGGTTAAACCCAGTTTTTGTAGTTTCGGAACCATGCGTGGACCGACACCGTGCAGGGTGTCGAGTTTTTTATCCAGTTCGGGACGGAAATTGAGAGGAGGGTTATGAGCCATTATTATCCTGACTCACTTTTCAAATATGGCATTCAGTGCGGTGAGAACTTCCTCAATATCAAGATCATGCCCCCTGGCCCCCTGTGCAATAGATTCACTGGTTGCTCCGAGACACTCGCCACAATCCAAACTAAATTGACCAAGAACTTTTGCGACCGCCGGATCCATCTGTAAAATTTCATAGAAGGTCATATCTCTGGTAATTTTAGGAGCCATGGTTACCTCCGTAGGTCAAGAGCTGAAAAACTGATTTGATTTTCCCTTATTCCCCCTTGAAATGCAAGAAAAACGGGACATTGCCAACAATGACAATGTCCCGTAAAAGTACTTCAGGTGACAGTTTTTTTAACACCATCAACTGTATTCAATATGGGTTATTTCGTAAACTTTCACACCGGAAGGGACAGTGATATTGACCTCTTCATCAACCCGATGACCAACTAAGGCCCGACCGACGGGAGAACTGATAGAGATTTTACCGACTTTGATATCAGCTTCATCAACACCAACAATCTGATAGGTTACCTCTTTATCTGTATCAATATCTAATATGGTCACTTTGGCACCAAAGACAATCTTGTCGGTCTTTAGGGTGGTTGGATCAATCACTTGTGCCACAGCAATTTTATGATTCAGTTCTTTGATCCGCCCTTCGACAAAACCTTGACGGTCTTTGGCAGCATCATATTCAGCATTTTCTGAAAGATCACCATGACTCCGTGCCTCAGCAATATCCTGTACAACCTTAGGGCGTTCGAAGCGGACCAACTGCTTTAGTTCTTCCTGCAAGCGGTAGTGCCCCTCTTTTGTCATCGGTACTGATTCGTCCATCCTGACCCTGCTCCTCAAAAAAAACAGCGGACGGAAAAACCGCCCACTGGGTTATTGCTTTATGTTACTCACTATTAATTGTTCGGATAATACTCTTGTAGCGGCTTAACGTCAAGATTTTCTCGCAGCATGGCAAGAATACCGTCAGTCCCGGCCTTTATCCCTTCCATTGTGGTGAAATAAGCAATTTCATAGATGATGACGGAACGACGGATCGAATAGGAATCAGCCACCGATTGAGCACCCATGGTGGTATTGAAAACCAGACAGATATCACCACTTTTAATTGCATCAACACAATGAGGACGCCCTTCTTTCACTTTATTGATCCGCTCCGCTGCAATCCCGTGTTGATTGAGGAAATCAGCAGTACCGCTGGTGGCAACAATGGTAAAACCTGCTTCAACCAGCTTTTTGGTTGGTTCCAGGATGTTCTCCTTGTCTGTATCTTTGATGCTGATGAAGATTTTACCACTGCGGGGCAGTTTAACCCCGGCTCCCAACTGAGATTTAGCATAAGCATGACCAAAGTTATAATCGATCCCCATCACTTCACCCGTCGATTTCATTTCCGGACCAAGCAAAGTGTCAACGCCGGGGAATTTGACGAACGGGAAAACTGCCTCCTTGACCGAAATATAATCAGGGATAATTTCACCTGAAATATTCAATTCTACAAGACTTTGCCCGGCCATCACCTTTGCTGCAATCTGCGCCAATGGGCGTCCCGTAGCCTTGGAAACAAAGGGGACAGTCCGGCTGGCACGTGGATTAACTTCCAGAAGATAGACATCATCATCTTTGACCGCAAATTGAATATTCATCAGACCGATAACCTGCAGTTCCAGAGCGAGCTCTATGGTCTGCCGGCGGATCTCTTCAATGGTTTTTTCTGCCAATGAAAATGGGGGAAGCGAACATGCCGAATCGCCGGAGTGGATGCCGGCCTCCTCGATATGTTGCATAATTCCCCCGATGACGACATTTGTCCCGTCTGCCAGGGCATCAACATCCACTTCGATGGCATTCTGTAGAAATTTGTCCACCAGCACCGGATGCTCCGGCGATGCATCGACGGCGTATTTCATGTAATCCCGCAACCGTTCTACACCGTAGACAATCTCCATGGCCCGCCCACCTAATACATAGGATGGGCGCACCACCACCGGATAGCCGATCCGTTCAGCGATGATCTCTGCTTCATCAAAGGCCCGGGCAATACCATTTTGGGGCTGTAACAGGTTGAGCTTGTTGACCAAAGCTTGAAAACGTTCGCGATCCTCAGCCCGGTCAATGGCATCGGGAGAGGTCCCAATAATGGGAACACCATTTTTTTCCAATGCTTCCGCCAGTTTTAAGGGAGTCTGCCCACCATATTGAACAATCACCCCTTCAGGCTTCTCTATTTCAACAATTGACAGAACATCCTCAAGGGTGAGCGGCTCAAAATAGAGTCGATCTGACGTATCATAATCAGTTGATACCGTTTCCGGATTACAGTTAACCATTATAGTTTCGAACCCTGCAGCAGCGAGTGAAAAGGCACCGTGTACGCAACAATAGTCAAATTCTATCCCTTGACCAATTCGATTGGGTCCTCCACCGAGAATTATAATTTTTCGCTTATCCGTTGGCTCAGCTTCACATTCGGTCTCATAGGTTGAATAAAAATAGGGGGTAAATGCCTCAAACTCCGCACCACAAGTATCAACCCGCTTATAGACCGGAAGAACTTTTAAATTGTGGCGCATCTCGCGGACATCGCTTTCAGTAACTCCCCAGAGGAAAGCGAGACGTCGGTCAGAAAATCCATATTGTTTTGCTTCACGCAGCAGGTCGGTGAAATCGGGATCATCAGCATTTAATTGATCTCTATGAGTCAATAAAATCGATTCCATCTCAATTATCTGGGCGATATTAGACAGAAACCACGGATCAATGCCACTCAACTGATAGATTTGTTCAATACTGAAACCAGCGCGGATTGCATCGGCCAGATACCACATCCGCTCCCAGCTGGGCACTTGCAATTTTGTGGTGAGATTGTCACGTTCGGTTGTGGTTATTTGACGAACATAGTCGGCCGGATTTTTGAATATTCGGCTTTCAAAACCGTAAGAATCAATTTCCAGCGAGCGCAGTGCTTTCTGCAAACTCTCTTTGAAGGTTCGACCAATTGCCATCGCCTCCCCGACTGACTTCATCTGTGTGGTCAGGGTCGCATCGGATTGTGGAAATTTCTCAAAGGTAAAGCGTGGAACTTTGGTGACGACATAATCAATTGTCGGTTCAAAAGAAGCCAAGGTTTCGCGGGTAATGTCGTTATGGATCTCATCAAGGCGATAGCCGACAGATAATTTCGCGGCAATTTTGGCAATCGGGAATCCGGTTGCTTTTGATGCCAGTGCCGAAGAGCGGGAAACACGGGGGTTCATTTCGATCACGACCATCCGGCCATCTTTTGGATTGATACCGAACTGAATGTTGGAACCACCGGTTTCGACACCGATTTCACGGATAATTTTCAAAGAGGCGTCACGCAACAGCTGATACTCTTTGTCGGTCAATGTTTGAGCCGGGGCGACGGTGATAGAGTCACCGGTATGGACACCCATGGCATCAACATTCTCAATCGAACAAATAATGACGACGTTATCAGCCAGATCACGCATCACTTCGAGTTCATACTCTTTCCAACCGATAACCGACTCTTCGATCAGTATTTCACTGGTTGGTGAAGCATCAATCCCGACCATCGCCATCCGGTCAAATTCTTCACGATTATAGGCAATCCCGCCACCCGTTCCACCCAGAGTAAAGGATGGTCGAATAATCGCCGGAAAACCAATCTCTGCAACAACTTCCTTCGCTTCTTTAAAGGTGTGAGCCAGGCCTGAATGGGGCACAGCGATACCAATTTTTTCCATTGCTTGCTTAAACAGGGTCCGATCTTCTGCTTTTTTAATCGGACCAAGTTTTGCACCAATCATTTCAACGTTATATTTTTCCAGAACCCCAGATTCAGCAACCGAGACAGCCGTATTGAGGGCAGTCTGGCCACCCAGGGTTGGTAATAATGCGTCAGGGCGCTCCTTTGCAATAATGCGAGTGAGAACATCGGGCGTGACCGGTTCAATATAAGTTCTATCGGCAAAGTCGGGATCGGTCATGATCGTTGCCGGATTAGAATTGAGGAGGATAACCTCAAAACCTTCCTCTTTTAATGCTTTGCAAGCTTGAGTTCCCGAATAATCAAATTCACACGCCTGACCAATAACAATGGGGCCAGCACCGATAATCAAAATTTTCTTTATGTCTGTCCGTTTAGGCATTTTTGCCCCCCTTTTTGTGCTCTTTCATCAAATCAATAAAACGTTCGAACAGATACTGAGCATCGTGAGGTCCTGGCGAGGCTTCCGGGTGATATTGAACCGAAAATGCGGGAGACGACAGCAGTTGTATCCCCTCAATAGTATTGTCATTCAGATTGATATGGGTCACTTTGATATCGTCACCAAGGCTTTTTTCATCGACAGCAAAACCGTGGTTCTGTGAGGTGATCTCAACCTGTTGCCGCTTATAATCGAGAACCGGTTGATTCCCGCCCCGATGGCCAAACTTTAGTTTGTAGGTACAACCACCAGCAGCAATAGAAAGTAGTTGATGGCCGAGACAAATACCGAAAACCGGAACTTTACCGAGCAACTCTTGAATATTTTTTTGTGCATAATGGAGTGGCTCTGGATCCCCCGGTCCATTACTCAGAAACACCCCATCGGGATTCATCTTTAATATCTCTGCAGCAGATGTTGTTGCTGGAACAACTGTGACATCGCAACCCAGAGATGTCAGGTTCCGCAAGATATTGCGTTTTATGCCAAAATCGTAAGCAATAACTTTATAAGGGGATTGAGTTTGTTTGCAATCAGCATAGCCCTCGCCGAGTGTCCAGAGCCCCTCAGTTGGCTGATATGGCTCACTACAGGTGACCTCTTTCACCAGATCACGACCAACAATAGAAGGAGCTTTGCGGGCTTTCTCAATCAAGCTGTCCGGGTCGATATCGGTTGAAGAGATAATCCCGGTCTGGGCCCCAACCGTCCGGATATGACGCACCAGTGCTCTAGTATCAATCCCTTCAATACTGACAATATTATTATCCTTGAGATAGGTATCAAGACTCATCTCTGAACGGAAATTACTGGGAAAGTGACACGCTTCTTTCACGACAAAACCAGACAGAAAAGGTCGGTTTGATTCGACGTCTTCTAGGTTAATTCCATAATTACCAATTTGGGGATAGGTCATCGTGACAATTTCACCATGATAAGAGGGATCCGTCAGGATCTCCTGATAACCGGTCATGCTGGTATTGAAGACAACCTCACCTGTGACTTCACCTATTGCACCCAGTGCTTTTCCAATAAAATATTTGCCATCGGCAAGAGCTAAAACTGCTTTCATTGAGACCTCAATAGTTAATTAATTACATTAAGTTATAACTTCTTTACAATTAATATTAATAGTTTTTTCAGAATCTCTGTATTTAAACAATCCCCTCTCCATGAGGGAGAGGGCTAGGGTGAGGGGGGACTGCTTACGGCTCTTCCCCTCATCCGGCCTTCGGCCACCTTCTCCCCCAGGGAGAAGGATTGGCAAATGATCTATCTTTCAAATACGGTCTTGCCGGCAAGGATTGTCCGTACGGCATAGCCGCGCACTGTTCGACCATCGAAAGAGGTATTTTTGCTTTTGGAGTGCAGCTTGTCGGCCTCCACAGTCCACTCCTTGTTTGGATTGATCAGGGTGATGTCCGCAACCGCTCCGACCGCAAGGGTCCCGCGATCAATACCGAGAATCTCAGCTGGTTGACAGGTAAGCAATGCTATAGCCTTAGACAGATCAAGAACCTTTTCGGCGACCAGTTTGAGAGTCAGCGGCAGCATGGTCTCAAGCCCGACGACACCATTCATGGCGATGGCAAACTCAACATTCTTCTCATCAATATGGTGCGGCGCATGATCGGTGGCTATGGCGTCGATGGTTCCGTCAGCTAGACCGGCGCGAACAGCATCAACATCCTCTTGCGAGCGTAGCGGCGGATTCATCTTGAAATTGGCATCGTAACCGCGGATCGCTTCATCGGTCAGCATGAAATGGTGTGGCGTTGCTTCACAGGTGACACGCACGCCTCGAGCTTTACCATGGCGCACCAGTTCGACACTCCCCTTGGTGGAAACATGGCAAACATGCAGGTGCGCACCGGTCAGTTCAGCCAGCATAATATCTCTGGCCGTAACCGCATCTTCCGCGACCCAGGGAATCCCCTTCAGCCCCAATTCAGTTGAAATCGGACCTTCGTTCATACTGCCACCGGCAACCAGGCTGATATCTTCGGCATGGGTAAAGATCGGCACACCGAAAGTATTGGCGTATTCCAGTCCTCGACGCATCATTTCACCATTCTTGACCGGCAGACCGTCATCAGAAAAACCGACACAACCGCCCTCCTTAAGCTCGCCCATCTCAGTCAGAAGTTCACCACCCATCCCCTTGGTGATGGAACCGATCGGAAAGACGTTGGCACTCCCCTGCTCCTGCGCTTTACTGATGATGTATTTAGTGATCGCAAGGCTGTCGTTGACCGGGCTGGTATTAGGCATACAGGCAACCGAAGTAACACCACCGGCCGCAGCTGCACGGGTTCCGCTGACAATATCCTCTTTGTACTCATAGCCCGGGTCGCGCAAATGGGTATGCATATCAACCAGTCCAGGAGTTACGATCAGCCCTGCGGCATTGATCACCTCCGCGCCACCGGGATCAATATTGGCGGCCAGTTCAGCAACTTTGCCGTCAACAACCAGAATGTCGAGTTTTTCGTCGATTTTGTTGGCAGGATCCACTACCCGACCCGATTTAATCAATATCTTCATTATCGCCACCTCTTCTTGAAATTAGGTAAAGTTAAAATCATTTTTCATCAACCACAGAGGCACTGAGACACAGAGTAAATTCTGGTCTAAAACCAAAAATCTTAGTTTTCAGATTTTCTCTGTGTCTCTGTGGTAAAATCTTTATTTTATGAATAGAAACCACCACTTAGTCACTGTTCAGCTTTTCCCCACCTGCAACCAGATAGAGTAGTGCCATACGCACGGCAACACCGTTTTCAACCTGATTGAGAATCACGTTTTGCGGTCCGTCGGCAATAGCGGTTCCCAGTTCAACGCCACGATTGATCGGGCCGGGGTGCATCACAATGGCATCTTTTTTTGCCAACTCCATCTTGTTGCCATTAAGTCCGAAGAAGCGGGCGTATTCACGCACCGAAGGGATCAACGGCGTCCCCTGCCGTTCCCGTTGGATCCGCAGCATCATGACGACGTCGGCATCACGGATGGCATCTTCCAGGTTATTGAATACCTCACAGCCAAGTTTCTCAATACCCGTCGGCAGCATGGTTCCCGGCCCGGCCAGACGAACCTT
>Ga0164318_10005024_pt1 | contig 12781 bp, 13 predicted proteins | sample GuaBasSedimGuay9_FD_113734 | JGI IMG/M metagenome (GOLD analysis project Ga0164318, IMG submission 113734) | Subseafloor sediment microbial communities from Guaymas Basin, Gulf of California, Mexico - Guay9, Core 4571-4, 0-3 cm | ecosystem: Environmental > Aquatic > Marine > Hydrothermal vents... | reverse complement strand
GAAGTATAAATGAAAGGAACACTATCCTCAACATGCAAAGAAGAACCGTAACGTATTCCCTGTACACCAACGTTAACAAGAAGAAAAGAAGGAAACATATGAGCAGAAGGCAAAATCTCACTAGTATCAACGCCAACAACACTAAACCCTTTCAAAGCATCCAAAACAGTATCAGTACCATACAGAGATGGAGAAACATCTATAGGAACCTTAGCCTTCTTAACGTTCTCCTTAATCAAAACAACCTCAGGAAATCTACCAAAAACAGTGCTGTCGCTCAAAATAACCGAATTAACTTCCTCTAAACTATCTGTGGAGTTAAACTCATTGAGCAGAACATCAAACATTTTCCCGGTTTCCTTAACATCTCCAACCAATTCGTCCAACTTCCTTGAAATCCTATCTTGAACCACAACAACATTCAACACCACAACAATCACCACCTAAGTTAACACGATGCAAACACCTTTCTCCTATGAATACGGCGCAAAGGTTTCAAAGTAAACCCGGAAAAACCTTTAACCACATTAAACATTCCAAAAGGGGACTTCACCAGCAAATCATTATCCAATTTCATGGAAGGCAGCCTTAACATTTTTTCCTTCTCGTTAAATAACGGGAAGTAGTACACGGTGCAAACAACAAAACACTTACCATCAATTTTCCCTGAAACGACTGTGTTAAAATCAGTAGCATACCACAAGCCCCTAGAAGTATTTAAGCGAAGATCGCCATATAAACAAACACGTAAAATTGAACGTAAAGCTTTAAAACTGGGAAGATTAAATCTTTCAGAAAAACGCTCTATTGCGTGTTTAGTTATGCAAATGGCTTTTTTGTCTATGTTTTTAAGCTTACAAACATTGCATGAATACTTTTTGCTTAACATTTTGCTACCTCCCTATAGTGTTACCTATAAATCTCATGTAATTATGAGTTAAGGACTTATAAATTTATCTCATAAAAACATGAGAAATACTGAACTAAAACAACACAAATAACAAAATCAACAAAATATGCAAAAAATAATAAAAAGGGTAACCACAACCAAAATAAACTTTCAATCAAAAAACAGCAACTAACCAGTGGAAAACCTTATAGGATTCACAAATTTAACTTTTAAAGCCGCACATATCTCCTTAAAATCTTTTTCATTTAGCGAAGCCACTCCAGGTATACCTTTCACCTTAGCTATTAAAACTATTATTAAATCAGATGTTTTTCTACAGGTTCTCCACCTAATCCCGCTTTTACTTGCCTCCTGAATAAGAGAGGCAGCCAACGAACCTAAATCTGAACTCAATTTCCTCTTTAAGTCTTTCAGCAAATTTAAGTTCTCCTTAATAAAATTTGTGATTCTACAATTTCTGCAAGGAAATGAAATACGAAAAAACCCATCCGGCGACATATTTCCCAACACCCTACTATGATAACATTCTGTCCCGTCATCAAGCATCTTCACGCCATCAAAACATTGTTCCTCAAGCCTCATTCTTAAAAGATCAAGAATATCTATAATTTCAAAACCATCCAAAGAAATCTTGGTAACCAAACCAAGCAAGTTAAAAATGTTAGAAACCCTCCTAGTCCTTGGAAGCCTAGCCAAAAAATGTAAAGCCTCCCCTAAACCGTACTTATGTATAACATTTCTTAAAAAAACTACATCACGTATCACGGTCCTCCTAAACTCACCAACAATATAAGTCGTTACAACTGGTTCAACTTTACCGAGAAAACTATTCACAGCCTTTCTAACCTTTGACTTGGAAAGAACTCTTGAAATAACAACAGAAGTATCGAGAAGACACTTCACTAATAAAACACCTCAACATCAAACTCAACAACATAACCCTCTTTAACCAAACGTCTAATAACCTCCCTAACCTCTCTATCACTCATAACTTCACGTAAACCGTCTAAAACATCCCTTAAAACCTTAGCAAAACCAACACCATACCTCTCAGCAAGAAACAACAAGTCTCTAACAAGAATCCTAGTAGCAGACAACCGATTCCTCCTAGCCTTAAGATAAAGAGCCCTCAACTCAACAAGAACCTCAATCCAAAGCAACTCCCTTCCAACATCATCAGAACCAAAAAACTCATCAAGCAAAGCCCTCAAATCCCTAAGCACGCCATTAAAATCCCTCATATCCTCAACAACAACATAAACAAACTTCCTAAAATCACCACTACTAGGAACAGGAAAAATAACACCACCAGAAAGCAACTCATGAATCTTACGATCAACAGTCCTCAAAGAAACCCCAAACCTCCTAGCCAACTCCTCCTTGGTAACAACCTCACCAGGCCTCAGCACAAAAACCACCTCATAAATCACACCATAAATAATATACGCCATAACAAATATAAAACTACTTCTCCAACCCAACATTCTCACAAACAATTCTTATAATTTAACCCTATTGTAACCCTTCCCTTTAAAAACTGGACAAACAATAAAAGAACCTATTGAACAATTTGAAGTGTCCCTCAAAATAACAGCCGAGATATCAAGAAAGAACCTCATTAATAAAACACATGTAGCAGGTTGTGTGCCTCATTAAAAAACGTGTGTAACCATTAAGGCTTACCATGTCACATCTGGCAATAAACATAAATCCTACCGTATAAATTTTCCTAATTTCCGGGGTATAATTTGAGTTCAACATCTACATAATTTTCTTCCAGAAAATTAGTAAGCTTTTCTAAAAATTTTCTCTGCCTTTCTGAGAACTTTGCTCCTCCTTGCTTACATTCGTATATAATGATATTTTCATTTTTTCTAAGATCCACTGCAAGAACATCTACCTCTCCTTGAATTCCATTCTTAAAAGTAAAAAACACATTGTTGATGAAAAGGACTCCCTTATCAATTAATTTAAGTATTAGCTCGAGTTCTAGCCACCTTTTATGATCTATAAGCAAGTCTCTTTTCAATATATTAAGTAAACGTTTGTCAATTCCTACAAATTTTAGGTTATTATCAACCCTTTTAACTCTACGTGAGCATCTAGCCACATGGTAAACTCCTTTATTATCCCTAATGACCGGCGAAGCAAGAAAGTTTAATAATGGATACTTTTCCCCAATTACTTTTAATTCGCTAAACAAAGAACCAAAAACTTCTTTTTTGGCTTGTAAGGGTACTAAAGTAAAATTAAGCGGTATTGTACAGAAAAATATTTGAAACTCATAATACATGATAGGTAGTCCTTCAAATATTTTTACAAGTTTATTTGTGGTCACTTCTAAAAGGTTTCGAAACTCTTCATTGAATAAAATGAATAAAACAGTTGGAAAATAATACGTTAGAAGATCTATATAGTTTTCTAGGATGTTTAAGGTGTATTGAAAATGTAAAAACACATCTTCTTCTAAATCATTTGCACTTCCTGTTTGCGTATTCATAATAATGTCAAAAAGATACACCGCTGCATTGTAAGTTGAATAAAAAAATCCTAGTGATGTGAACAATTTTTGAAAGGGATAATAAAGCTCTTCCTCTCTTAAAGCTTCTTCCACTATACCTAAGAAAAACTCCTTAAGCCTCTTTACTTCCTCCTCGTCTTCGATTTTAGCAAGATCTGATATAAACCTACTACATGGATTTGTAACATACTGACTTAATTTCTCTAAACAACTCGACATATCGATAAAGAAATTAGTATTTTCTAACGTGTTTATGCTTTTTTGGTTAAAAACGTTCAAAAAAGTGTTTATTTCTATATATTTCTCCACCTTTTCCTAAGATGTCTTTAGCGAACTCTCATGCATTGTAAAACATATCTTCCACCGTTATTCGCTTAGATTTCTGAGCATGTTAATTATTTCGGGGATGCTACGTGGTTTTTCTTCCACTAAGAAAAGTTTTTTCAAATTTTCACTTAGAGTCTTATTAAATTCGATGAAATATCCTTTACTTCCCTTTTCATTCACTATTAGGCTTCCATAACCAACGCTTTTTCTTCCACCAAATTGCAAAATTCCTTCAAAATCTGTGTTTGTTAATTCTTCTAGGAGTATAGCAAGTAAAAGACCTTCCTGTTTATCTACGTTGTCAGCTATTAGCGTCAAGTGGAAAAGAACATCAGTGGGTAGTGTTTCCACTTCGTAAAGTATATTTTTCTTCGTTGTTTGAGTCATTCTGTCTATTCCGATGCCGGGTCTTATTTCTAAGTCTGTTTTTCTGGCAGATATTGCGTCGCTGAGGCGGAGTTTTGCAGCTAAATATTTTGATCCAAACAGCCGGCAAATTGGGCATTCAAGTTCTCTGTTTCGTTCTTCATCTCTATTTTTTCCATGACCTTTCTTTCCATGTTCTTTAAGTATTTTGAGAAGTTCTTTGTTTTGAGAAAAAATCACAGGAGCTATTTTTTCGGCTTCTGCCCTTAATACACCCTTTATTGATGAAGATGGAATTATAAATACCTCTCCCATGTCGGGGGTGTGTACCTTTAAAATTCTTTTTAAAGGGTCTTTCTCTTCGACTGGAGCTCCTATATGTAAGGGTTCTCTTGTTACAAGTTCTAATTCAAGTATTAGTCTATTTCTTAATGGAATTAAGTGAATTTTTTTCACCCTCCTTTAAAGTACATAAACTAGGTTTAAACCGGCTGTTGAAAGACTATCGAGCCCAACTAATTCGACTATTTGGAGAAACTTCTCTATATCTTCTATTTTTCCATTGATGGCCTCATATATTGCAACAGTTCCAGGTGCAGCCGCAGTAAACCTTATCTTCGACATCTCTGTTCTTAAACACCAGCCTGAAACTTGAACTTTAGATGGTGAGAAAATAAGTTTCCCATAATCTGGATGCCTCTTAATTTGTAGTTCTACATTTTCATCTAAGCCTAAGGATTTTAAAGTAAATGATGGCAGCTTTATTTTTCTTGGAGGCTCTGGAAAAGAATAAAGCCCAGAATCTTTAACCTTGAAGGTTGCAAGAGGACTTTCAGCAACTAGAGGTATTACCTTTTCATCCGTAATATAGTATTTCTTTTCAAGCCTTATTTCCCTTACCTTCACCGTGGCATGGCCATAGCCTCTAGATTTTCCCCTTCCCAGTTTAACTTTAAACTCTCCACTATTTCTAATAATTTTTTCAATAAGGTCCTTGCCGTGTTCTTTAAGAGCTACCACACGACACTTTAAAGTTAGACCCTCTGGGAGAGTATCGTACGAAAAAAGTAATCCCTCTTCGCTTACACCATACGCCTTATTTATTGCAACATTTTCAATTTTAAGTGATGTGAGTTCTACGCTTTCTTTACATTTCCTACACAGATACCCCCTCATTTTTTCAAGTGTCCCAGGACTTTTAAATCCTTGACAATTTTCATTCAGACAGTAGCTCCTTATTAAGGAAAGAAGATTTCCCTTAACAGCAGATATTATGTCGTTCCTATTAATTAAATACCTTGTACCGCAAATTTTACATCTTACATCAAATGCTGTAGCTATACTTGTTTTTTTACCACATTTAGAACATAAGGGAACCGGGGGGTGAAATATCAACGATGGATTTTCCATTTCTTTGAATAATATACAATCGTTCTTTTCTGAACATTCTTCACATTTAAAATCGTTTGTACAATATTCTCGCCCTATATTTGTCAGCAAACCTCCTCTAATCGTTGAAGGGAGAATATTTTTAAAAGTTTGATATACATTCCCCCTCACACGACTTGTGATACCGAAAGGACTTTGAAAAAATAATGTTATTTCATAAACTTTCATTTTCTAACACCTCCACAACCATAGCCAACTCTTTATCACCCATGAAAGCATCTTTACCTTTCTCAAATTTTACCCCAACATCAACGAGTGATCCACGGCCGAATGGAATAAACTTAAGGTTGAATATTGATGTTAAAAGAAGCATAGCTTCTCTTCTATCCAGATTATGGGCATCAATAGTGCATTCAAAAACTGAACCGGGTGGTAAAACCTCCATGGTAAATAGTGCGCCTTCAACCTTTGTTCCTGTTTTCTCGTCAATTGATATTCTCGTGAGCAAAAATGGCTCTGCTGGATATATCATTTTTGCATTGGAAACCTCTACTTTGGAAGGACATCCAGGTGAACCGAAAACTCTACATACATCACATAATTTATGGTCTTGATGTTTTTCCGAAATTTTTGATGGGTTTATTTCGCCACAGGCTGTCATGCCTAAAAGTTGAGCTATTCTAGTAGCTGAGGTTCTTATTAAACCCTTAATGGTAGTTCCTGGTATTCTGATTTCCTGCGTATCTTTCCCGTTTTCGGAGATTTTTGGTAATTTAAAGAAAACTAGGTGGAGAATAGGGTTCCATGACGGTTTACCACTTCCCACCATTAAAATAGACTTAGATTTTATCTTTAAACTAATTGTGAATGAGAATTTCACGCATAACCACCACTAAGGAGTTTTATCAACTTATACAGATCAAGAGCTGCAATTTTCGAATCAATAAGATTTTGGTCGCCTTCTCCCACCAACGTTCTAAAAATAATAGGCAAAATTTCTTTTTTCTTTTCTTTGTCAATGGTTCCATATTTCCTCATAATATACGAAATAGCTTTAATTTTACCTTCTTTTTTCCTAAATAACACCTGTTTTAACACTTCAATAAGTTCCTTTCTAATGTTATCAGTTCTACTACCAAGCAAGTTCCTATCCTTAAAACGATAATAGCGGTATGTTGCATAACTGTTCTGAACTATTTGATTATAATCTAAACCTTCCAATAATCCCCATAAGTAGTCTAACAGTAGCTTAAAACTATATTTTTCCGGCTCATTTAGAATCGTAAGCGGTTGTGTAGTCAGATTATTGCGCCGTAGATAATTAACGGAATAATCCACATAGTCTCCAGTTGCCGCCCCTGTTTCCACTACTTCGTAAGTAACCGCTCCAATGTGAACTTCCCCCTTTATCTCTCTTTTTCTATATTCCTTTTTCGTAAATTTTAGGAGCCTCTCAGATGCTTCAAACAATCCCCAAATTGGTTGTTTCAACATATTTGCAGCAACACCCACCGAAAGCGTCGCTGAAAAACCTAACTCCCTGGTAAACTCAGTTGCAAGAATCACAGTTATAGCCGGTGTAAGCCAACTCGGACACAATAGAAGTGCGTCGTCACCACCACAATACATTAATCCAAGTCTTAATCGCGCAATCCATTTCTTTGCCTCATTACCCAATGCGACATCAAGAACTTCTTCTATTCTTCGAAAACCCTTCTTAAGAGCAAGATCTATCCTCGTACTACGATCCATCAGATCTGAAATAGAAATAGATTTAGCAAGAAAACTACCCATTAAATTTCCGTCAACTTTCACAACCGCTATGTTCAAGTATTCTTCACTAAAACTATTTTCTTTCATTTTCTTTATTTCATCGGGTTCGTGTCCAGCAATAAGTTCAATAAGATGTTCCCTTACACAGTCCCAAGTAAGACCGAAAATGTTTTCCAAACTTTCATTTTTTATCTTCATACTGGCCCAACGGGCCTTAAAATGATTTGTTATCCCATATTCCAGCCTTCTATTACATGTTTCACATAACCTTAACTCTGTTAGTTTAGATTTTATAGTAGCTGGCCTACGATAGCAAGACTGGCATAAGAAGGCTAATCCCGGTATAATTTCTTCACCTTTGCCGAATATTTTCATTTTTTCGAGTGCAAGCGAGCTTTCTAAATTATTTAGCACTTTTCTAAAAATAGATCCTTTAAAAATAGGCTCGCTTCCAATAGCTACTTCCAAGCCCCATTCTTCTGAACAAACCTTGCATAAACTACGAATCTTACCTAGATCCTTATTTGAACAGATTAGTAATATGTTTCCTCCGCCAGAGTAAATTACATTTTCAGGTGGTATTTTATTTTTTAGAAGCTCAAAAGGAACCCACCACATAATTAAATTATCTACAATCCTACTTCCACCGACGATTTCTGCAAGTCTGTTAGCTTCAGTTATATAAGATTGTATACCACGAACATCTAACTTTACAGCAAGGACTTCTCCTTCAATTTTTCGATCATCATCAAGACTCAAAGTTTCCAATATTTTAACCATTTCCTCAGTCAACTTTCTTATAGTTGAAACACCTAAACCCTTCCAAAATTCCCAGCTATCCCAATTATCTTTAATTTTTTCAACGGACAGTTCAGGGTCAATTTTTTTACATATATCATCAATTTTTTTGCTTATTTCCTGGCGATTAAATAAAAAATCTTTAATTCTGTCAATGTTAGATGATATGCGATCTGCCTCAACAAGTATTCTACATAAGGTATCCCTGTGTTCTCCATGATGTTTCCTAACAAGATCAATAACTTTCTCAAGGATTTTCTCCTCAACAAAATCTCCAAGGAAATTTTTTATAAGATTAATTCCAGTAGTGACATGTTTCTCCCAACTGAATGGCTTTCCCACATCATGCAGCAATGATGCAAGCCTTAAAATTTCATGATCTAATTCTGAAAAATCTGACACCCTACTTTTATAAATAGAGGATGCAATTGCTGACGTTGCTAGGAGATGTGTAAGTAAGGAAGAAGTATTTGCAACTGGCCGTGTATCAGCGGGTATTCTCATGAATGCATCCCTAACAATTTTTCTACTTTCATCAATAGTTTTTAGAAGTTCCTCCCATGGTTCCCTCAAAATTTCTATCCTGAGAGTTTGCTCAATGAACTTTGCAGTTTCATGCTTAAAACTATCATACTCCTCTCCGAAACTCTCTCTTAACTCTTTATCGTAAATAGATTGATAAAGCAGCAAAACCTGCGGCGAATATGCAAATCTTGGAAGAGGGTCTATATATAAACATGCCTTTATGAAAAGAACTATGACATTGTTCAATTTATTTAAATCATCAGCAGCTGATGCCTTGTGGCTCTTAAATACGAATCCTAAAACTTTTCTAATCTTTCCAATGAATTTTTGCCACAATCCTCGTATTTCCTCTGCATCAAACGTCTTAACATACGTCGGCTTATCTTCTTCATCAAGCACTGGTACAAGAAACCCTCTTACAACAATATTGTCATCCACTTTCGTTTCCTCCTCGAAGAAAATCAAAGAGCGTTTTATATCCAGGTTCAACGGATGGATGAACTATAAAATCTTCGATTTCTTCAATTTCTGCATGAAGATATTTACCCTCAACTAATAACCAGATAAGTTGAGTTATCTTTTTATTAACTAGTTTGAAAGCAAACCCCATAACTCCAAGTTCCCTCGGAGGACCATAAAACTTCTTTTGAGTTAAATCAAAACAAACTACAATGGAAAACCTCGGATTCCAAGACTTAAGGTACTCTAATAACCTGTTTTTATCCGCTTCCTTCAAAACAATTCCCTCGTCTCGTCAATATTTCTCATGTATCCTTTAAACTTGTTTTTCGCAATAACCACACATTTTTCAACAAATTTCTGAACATTTTCAAAATTCATTCCTTCTTTTTCGATAGCATTTCGTGAAAACGATGCTGCGTTTATTTTCTCAATTTTTAAAATAAGTCTCCCAAATCTAAAAACACCTTTGTTTGTTTCGACCTCTCTATATTTAAACTTCCCAATTAAAATAGGTTTTCCTTCATTTACTCGCATACCTAAAAATAAAAGACCTAATTGTTCAAGACTTGCACCGTTTACAACCATCTTAAATTTAAATTCTGATCTAGGTGGTATAGCTTCAACTTTCACTAATCTCCCCCGTCCAAACCTAACAGTTAAAACTTCCAGCTTAACATCGTTTATTGGCAAAGCATTCCCAAAAAACACCTTTGATAACAATCCTGGAGCCCCAAAAAGGTCGCAAACAACACAAACATCCCCACGTTTGGGATCACATCCCTGCCTGACTTCACTTACAACATCTTCCCCCCAAATAAGAAAATGTCTCCAAAATCTTCTTTTAATTCTAGAAGTAATTGGCTGTCTCGATTGCACACGAAAGCATGCAGGAACATCGTGAGGTGAAGACTTAAAAAGATATTCAACCCTCGACCTAATAGCACCTTTAAGAGAAGACCCAGGAATGATTGGTTTATCATTTACCTTAAAGGTTGGTTCTACGTCTGATCTCATCTGACGAGAAATTCGACGTAGATCATCAATCGTTACTCTCTCCTTTTTAACTATATTATCAAGCTCTTTAGGAACCATCACTAAGGTTCTTCCAGCTCCAATATGAATGAAGCTATTTTCATGAACATGTGCCTTTATTTTCATACTTAATGAAATCTGTATTTGTCCCCTATTAGACGGCGGGCTTCTAATGATTTGTGGTCTTCTTATCTGCATATTTCTTCCACACCTCAATAATCTTGGATTCAAAGTCTTCAAAATTCTCTTTTTCTTTTAAGTTCTTAACACGAATTGGCTCGTCATCGTCGTCAACTGCACTTAACTCACCTTCGTAGAAAGGTTTACCATTTAAGGTTAAATCTACATGTTCGATTTCTATTTTCACCCTACCAAAACCTCTGCTTTTAAAACCACCAATAAGAACCCGTCCTTCATTGATTTCACGTAATGTTGAAAAAATCAAACCTACTGCATAGTTGGGTAAGTTTTTACAGGTTAAAGTAAAACTGAAGGCAGTTCCAGGCTTCACATATTCGACCTCGAACAAAGCGCCCCTTGCAGCAGCTCCAGTTCGACGATCTACAGCGATTCCTGGCTTAGTATCAGTTTCCGCCGGAGGGGAAATAGGGTATGAATCATAAACATAGATCAAACTACTATTTACCGGAGAACCGAACATCTTACAAATCAGACACAATTCGTTTACTGCATTAATTAGTTCCTTACGTTTTTCCTCAAATGGCAATTTTTTATTTCTCATAACTCGATCAACGTATTCTTTAATTCCCTTTTTATTGCCGCACCACCCATCGCGAAGAGTGTAACAAACATCGACCCCAAACGCTCTAGCTACCATCTCACAACCAGACCTTAAAACACCTTTGAGCGAAGAACCTGGAATATAAGGAGTTTCAATACCATTCAACGATATTCTAATAACAGGTAGATCTATAGATGCAAGTAAGCCTTCTCCCCTACCAGCCCCTATTCTTAAAGGACCTAAAGCTTTTAAAACACCCACAATTTTAAAAGTTCTAAAGAGTCTATCATGAACAAACCATGAACTAGGCAACTATCATCCTCTCCTCTAACCTTTTTAGGACATCCGCTGTTACATCTTCCAGCATAAGTTTCCCGTCTTTGACTGAGAATTTTTTCACAGAAAAACTACCTTTTTCTAATTTAATATGTCCAAAACCTATACTTTTCCTGCCACCTACTTGGAAACCAACGTTTATCATTATGCATAAAACATATAGTAGCGGATCTGCTCTTGGATCATCACCTAAGAGGTCTATGTTATCAATAATCATCTTGAATCGAAACTTGCTGCCAGGCTCTACATATTCCATATCAAAAAGAGAACCACTATTTACAACACCCAAAATCCTGTTAATTGCTGTAAACGTTCTCGATCCTATATTATCCATCTTCCCGTTAAGAGGCCTTGCATCAAAAACTCTAACATGGGAAGCCAACCTAGTGTTACCAAAAATTCTACAAACCAAACAAGGCTCCTTTCCTTCACTTTCAAGTTTTTCTCTTTCCTCATCACTAATGAACACATCACAAACATATTCACCTTTAGATCTAAGATACTGTTCTACGATGTTTCTTATAACACCTTTGAGCGAAGAACCTGGAATATAAGGCATTCCACTAATGTCCCTTATGATGGGGTTGTCAGTAGCACCAAACTCCTCTCTACCAGCCCCTATATGTAAGGGTGTCTCATTTATAATGACACCCTCAACTACATAGCGACAATTAAAAATTTCAAAATCCGCCCAATCAAACTTCTCTTTCATTCCTTTCACCCTCTAACATTACCTACTTGAAAGAAAAGCTTCCACAAACTCTTTAAAAGAATTACACCTCCGCGACACTCTCTTTCCAGAAGCCGCCTCGTAAAACCACTTAAAAAGTCCTAAATATTCACGAACTACTCTTCTAAGTTCGGTTTTATCCTCTCTGTATTTATCTAAAAAATCAGATAAATGACCTATAAGAACACGTGCAGTTTCTCTATCTATAAGCTCTCTATCACTAGACTGTCTCATAATAAACGACATCGTAAGAACGACTCCTTTAACAGCATCTGACACGCTATCAAAAATAGAAATGATCTTATTTACCTGAGTTTTTTCTATCTTTCTGCCTACAGCAGCAGTGGTTCCAGCTGAAACAGCCTTATCAACAATTTCATCAAAAGAAACATCACTCATGCTCAATCAACCCCCAGATTTCCTTAAATTACCAATCAAACCTATGTAAACACAGCTTACTTTTAGTTAATCTTCTAATAATTATGTGACATTAATAACCGTTACCGTAACACCTCTCATCTCAGTCTTAATATTGACTTAAACAGTCAAAAAACTAAAAACATAAAAAATCAAGTAATACATGGAGAACAGAACATATATCCCTTTTTATTACATAAACAAAAACATTTAATTAATCAACAATACAAGAAAAAAATAACAAAATTTACAGCATTTTGCAATTTTCTTGATAGAAGGTTACTAAATATTAGAACAACCTAAAAAACCACTATAAAGAGTAAAAACCAATCGATAAAGACAAAACCCAATTCTTGCTAATCATCAAAGATTAATAATAATCAAAAACGACCATTTGCTGTTTTATATGACCATATCATGCTGGATGAAAAATTTATCGCAATTATTGAGATT
>Ga0164318_10005022_pt1 | contig 12782 bp, 10 predicted proteins | sample GuaBasSedimGuay9_FD_113734 | JGI IMG/M metagenome (GOLD analysis project Ga0164318, IMG submission 113734) | Subseafloor sediment microbial communities from Guaymas Basin, Gulf of California, Mexico - Guay9, Core 4571-4, 0-3 cm | ecosystem: Environmental > Aquatic > Marine > Hydrothermal vents... | reverse complement strand
TCATCGCGCATTTCTGCGACATAATACCCGCCGACAAAGCCGATGCGGCAACTAAAAGCGAGAATTCACTTGACTGCGACAGACGCACAGCGAGTTCTTGAGACAATTTTGATGACTCCCCTGCTTTTTTAAAGAATAAATAAAAGGTTCCTGTTTTAAGGGGAATTAAAATTATACCGACAACTATGATACTGTCAAAATTCATTTTTGTTTTGATTAGCTGTCAACTGCAATTTTGAATATATATCGCTTGGTTTCCATAAAACGGAAATCAGTTTTGTGAAAATAAATGTATAAACAGGAAGAAGAATTAACAGTAAAACAACACACATTACAATTGCCAAAGATGGATTTTCTTTTTTTATATTTAGAAGAATCAATTCAAAAATTTTAACGGGAAATCCAATTGTTATTCCAATAATTAATTGCAGGACGATAATTCTCCAGGAATTTTTGAACCATTTCCACCATGATCTTAAAATGCTCATTTTAACCCTCCGGTTTCGGTATTTTTACAAGTTGAAATTATTAAGAAAATGCTTTTTAGCGCAATAACCTGCAACCATTTTACCAAAAGAAGAAGAGCAAGTCAATTTGTAATTTTAACAGGACGACCATGCTAAAGCGTGGTAAATTTAAGGCAGAACGATTAATTTTATTTATTTGCAAAATAATTTTATTTTCCCATTTTTTATTAACCAGCATGGCAGGACGATTAAATCCAATAATTCATAATAACATCCCCCGCCCTAAAGGGCACCCCTTAAAAGGGGGACTAATAATCCAATTATTTTAGCAGCATTGCATCACCGTAAGAAAAAAATCTATATTTTTGTTCAATGGCTTCGGAATAAATTTTCTGCCATTTATTTTCACCGACAAATGCTGCTATAAGCATTAATAAAGTTGATTTCGGAAGATGGAAATTCGTGATTAACGCGTCAATTGATCGGATTTTGTACGGCGGATAAATAAAAATATCCGTCGCTTTTGATGCAGGCTCAAATGTTCCTTTTTCGTTAATGCAGGATTCAAGAACACGGAGTGATGTTGTTCCCACCGCGACAATTCTTCTGCCTGATTGTTTTGCTTTGTTTAGTTTATTGGCGATTTTGTATGTTAAAACGAATTCTTCACTGTGCATTGAATGTTTTGTGATATCGGAAGATTTCACCGGCGCGAAAGTTCCTGGTCCTACATTAAGAGTAACAGACAAGAAATCGCAGCCTTTGTTTTTGATTTTATCAATTAATTGTTCCGTAAAATGAAGACCCGCTGTAGGAGCAGCAACCGCCTCGCCTTCCGCCGCGTAAACTGTCTGATAACGTTCTCTATCTTCTTTTGATGAAGGCGTATGCGGTCGTTTAATATATGGCGGGAGAGGAATTGTACCGGTAGATTCAAGCAATTTTTGAAAATCATTTTCCGGGCAGTTGAATGAAATTATTCGTTCTCCGTTATCTTTAATTTCAATAATTTCAGCGGTAATTTTTCCGATAAGAAGTTTAACACCGATTTTACAGCTACGCCCCGGTTTAACCATTGCCTGCCATTTTGTCGGAGTAATTTTTTTAGTTAGTAGAATTTCTATTTCTGTGCCTGTATCGGCACGATTAGCGAAAAGTCTTGCGGGAATAACTTTACAGTTATTAACAACGAGAACATCAGTTTTTTGTAGAAATGAAAGAATATCACTGAAAAACTTGTGTTGAATTGTTTCCGTTTCGCGGGAATAAACGAGCAAGCGGCTTTGGTCCCTGTTTTCTACAGGTTTCTGCGCTATGAGCGCTTCAGGAAGTTCATAATTATAGAAATCAAGGTTTGAAGCCAGCATGACGTGTTTGGTATTTGCGAAGCACCCGGAGGATTCCGACTCTTATCTTTCGATTTTCGTGCCTGGATAGAAATGACTAAGTATTTGTTCATAATCGAAGCCTTTTTCCGCCATAACTTTTGAGCCCCACTGGCACATACCGACAGCGTGTCCCCATCCTCTGCCAACGAACTGCAATCTACCGTTTTTAATTCTAACTTTGAAGAGAGTAGATCTGATATTATTATATCCGAGAATTTTTCTACATTCTTCGCCTGTAATAACAACGGAATTAAATTTTGATGAGAATTTAATCTGTGCAACTCTCCCGCTTTCAAAATATTTAACAGGTTTAACGGTAGTAATTCTACCCGTCAAATATTTACCTGCTCTTTTAAGTTTTTGAGAACAATTTTCAAGGGCGATTGAAAAGCTCCAGGAATAATGTTTAGTTCCTTTACAGTAAGGTGAATCAACTGCATGCGGGTATTTATTAGCAGATGGAAAGATATTTTTAGCTTCTTCTGTTTTACCGCCGCAACAAGTATAAAAGAAAGCACATAATACTTTTCCATTATACGTTAAGACTTCGCCCTGAGTATCCAGAACCGCTTTCGTTGTAGAAAGTGTTTCCGCTGACGCACCACCATAAAGTTGATGGTTAGGCGAAACAATGTCAAATTCTTTCCCTTTGCCGTTTAGAATATGAGTGAGCGCGAAACTTCTTGCAGCAACAGCTTGAGCTCTTAAAGCCGCGGCTGGCCAAGCGGGGAAAGTTTCTCTTGGAACGACGCCCATAATATATTCATCGAGCGGGAGAGTATTAACAATAGTCAGAGAATTATTACCAACTGCAATTATGTCCATTCTGCCCCTATAAACAATATTTTCTCCGAATTTATCTCGAAGTCTGATGCTTTGCGGCATATCTGATAAAATAATAATATGGGAACTTTTCGTATTACGACCATTGACAAAAATATTTCCATCACTGACATTAAAAAGGGCTTTGCTTATAGAACCAAAACGCTTAATACGTCTATGATGTATTTTATCATAAAAAGTGCCCGGACCGATAACACTAATAACAGCAGATGGCTTTGACACCACGATTGCCACTCTGATTAACCTCGCAGAGCCCGCGGGTCTAAGAACATCGTTAATCGGTCGCGGCAACACGGACCGGAAGGTTGTACATCCTGAGAAGATAAGGATAATTGCCGTAAGAGAGAGAAATTTACAATAAGTTTTAATAATTTTCTCCGTAAATATTATTTAATCATTCTAATACGTTTAACGGGAAGATAAATGCACCACGCGCGCCCTTTAATTAATTTGATTGGAACAAATCCCCAATATCTGCTATCTGCAGAAGCGGCGCTGTTATCACCAAGCATAAAGTAAGATTCTTGCGGAACAACGATTTCAGAAACAATTGTATCAGTAACCGGATTAAATCCCGCGGATTTATTTTGCACTTGTTTTTCAACAACACGGTATGGTTTCCCATTAATCAGAATTGAGTCTTTAATTTTATCTACATGATAACGTTCGGCAATCGACATAATTTGTGGAATATACATTTTAAACTGCATACTTAACAGTCCACCACCATGATTTATTGCCGAAGCAAAGAAACGTGCATAATCAGGATTAATTGCAAAGAGTTCGTTTCTAACATGGGCGTTAGTTTTCGCCGCTTCAACGAGTTGTTTATCAATAATAGAATCTACTGCAGCTCTGACAGAAACAAATCTATCACAAAGTATGCCTGCATTGGTATAATAAACGTAATTTGCTGTTGCCGGTGAATTAGTAACTATTTTATCATTAATAAAGAGATGACCTTTTTTTATTTTAACATGGTTTCCAGGTATACCCGCGCAGCGTTTAATATAATCGATTTTCGAATCTGTTGGATTTTCAAAAACAACGACATCACCTACTTTTGGCAGACGCATTCCCGGAATCATAATCCTATAATCAGGAAGCGGGACGTGCCAGTTTAAGAACGGAATTTTTATTTTACTGCTAAATCCGTAAGCGGAGCGCAGCACGAGCAGGTGATCGCCAAAGCCGTGCCCCATTTCGTTTGCACCGTATAAAGTAGGTTCCATAGAGCCGGTAGGGATTTTGAACAATTCAATTGTATTGGATTTAAGGAAGAAGAAGAAAGCTAGCAATAAGACAAGCCCGACGGTTTCTTTAATAACGGCAAGCCATTTTGGTTGTTTATTTTCTTTTTGTTTTGATTTATTTTTATTCATATAAAAAGTTATTTGCTAATTATCAAGTTAATAATTTTATGCTGTGCAACAGCTGCCATTCACTCTGCTAAAAAGAGTATTATTTATTATATCAAATTTATAATTTTATAGGACAGGCATTCCATTTTTGGATGCCGCATTGAACGCATTTCCCATCAAAGCATGATGGGGTTTGTTCAGTTTTAAAAGCTTTATTCCATTCCTTAATATGAAATTCTTTTGAAACACCATAATCCAGAACATCCCATGGAAGCGAAGAGTTCAGTGGTATTTGTTTAAGATAATCATCGGGATTGATATCAGCATCAGCAAAAGCCTGATTCCATTTATCAACATCAAGATGCTCAGTCCACTGGTCGAATCGGCATCCTGCTTTAAAAGCCAGTTCAGCCACATCGGCGAGTTTTCTATCACCTCTCGCGAAGACGGCTTCAAGTTTGCTGAGTTGGAATTTATGGAATGAAATTTTCACACGTTTTCTCGGAAGATATTTAAATATAAAATTTCTTTTTTCAATCAAGTCATTTATTGAAGAGAATTCCGCCCATTGAAAAGGAGTAAAAGATTTGGGAATAAAAGCCGCGATTGAAATATTGATTTGCAAAGCTGATTTCTTTCCGTTTTTTTTAAGCGAAAGAAGTTGCTGGATAAGCTGCACCATTTTCTTTATATCATCAAACGTTTCCGTAGGAAGGCCAATCATAAAATAAGCTTTAACACGCAGCCATCCGATATCTATAATTGATTGAATAGTATCAATTATTTCTTTATTGGATAGCTGTTTATTAATTACCTGGCGCAGTCTTTCACTCCCTGCTTCCGGAGCGAAAGTGAAGCTGTTTTTTCTAACTTTCTCCGAAGTATCGGCAAGAATCTCCGCGTAAGAATCAATTCGAAGCGAGGGTAAAGCGACAGCAACCGGAGCATTAGGAAAGAGTTTTTGATTACGTAACTTTTTAAGAACTTCCGCTATATGTGAATAATCGCCTGATGAAAGTGATGTTAAACTAATTTCATCGTAACCTGTATTTTTGATAATAGATACTGCTTCTTCAACAACTTTATCGGCGGATTTTTCACGAAGCGGTCGTGTAACCATCCCAGCCTGACAAAACCTGCATCCACGGACACATCCGCGCATAATTTCGATTTGTGCTCTATCGTGAATAGCTTCGCAATAAGGAACAATTGTTTCATCTGCGACGGGAATTTCGGAAATGTTTTTTGCGAATTGTTTAGTTACCGGAAAAGGAATATTGTCAGAAGAAGGTTTTGTGACACATATTCTCTGTGCCGGATCATTAGATATGATAGTTTCGTACAAAGCGGGCGCGTAGATTCCCGGTATTTTTTTTATAAGATCATCGAGAAGCTTTTTATTAGGTGTAAAAGAATTATTGTTAATTTTATTCAGAGCCCAATCAGCAATTCTCTTAATTGTCTCTTCGCCATCACCAAGAGCAAAAGCGTCTATAAACGGTTCCAAAGGACCTGGAGAATAAACATTACCGCCGGCAATAATTAGGGGCATCTTTTTCCCCCAACGATTTTCCGATCGAAGTGGAATACCGGCGAGATCAAGTATTGCCAAAATATTAGTATATGAAAGTTCGTACTGAATTGAAAAGCCGATTATATCGAATTCGTTAAGGGGACGTGAAGATTCTATTGAGCATAGAGGGATATTTTTTTCCCGAAGAATTTTTTCCGCGTCAATCCATGGTGAATAACATCTTTCAGCCATCACGCCTGGAATTTTATTAAGAATGGAATACAGGATTTTAAGGCCAAGATGACTAATACCAATTTCGTAAGCATCCGGGAATACCAACGCGATGTGCAAGGTATTATCCTCCCATTTTTTATGGGAGCTGTTAATTTCATGATTTATATATCTCGAAGGACGTTCAACTAACGGAAGCAATTGTTCTTCGATAATATTAGACCAGTCAACTTCGTTTTTTTCCCTTTCCATTATATTCATTTTGTTTTTTTTCTTCAGAAACAGAAGGGAAGTTTTTGTCCTCTTTAACAATATCAGCGAAAAATATTCTTCCGGAAGCGCCTTGAAGCATAGATGTCAATTCCACTTCAGCGCGTTTACCGATAAAAGGTCTTGCGTTTGTAATAACGATCATAGTACCATCATTAAGAAACCCGACGCCCTGATTAATTTCAGATCCTTCTTTAACAACATTGACGGTCATTCTTTCTCCGGGAACAAAGGGGTTTTTAAGAGCATTAACAAGTCCGAAAACATTTATGCACGGGATATGCTGAATACGAGCCACCTGCTGCAAGTTATAATCTGTAGTAAGAATAGTAACATCAATTTCTTTAGCAAGCTTCATCAATTTATCATCAACTTCGTCGATATCAGGGTAATCAATATTAGTAACTTCAATCGAGATATTTGGAGCTTCCTGCAGTTTTTTCAATGTTTCCAAGCCGCGTCGTCCTTTTGATCTGGTAAACGGCACTTGAGAATCAGAAACAATTTGCAGTTCATGCAAAACGAATTCCGGTACGATGATTTTATTTTTCATAAACCCGGTTTTGTAAATTTCAATTACCCGGCCATCAATTATCGCGCTTGTATCTAAAACAATCGGTCGCATAGAATTATCACGCTTACGTTTATAATAAGGAATAAAGATACTGAATTCGTCTTTGCCGCGAATCGCGACAACAATACCGATGTAAACAAAAAGGATATAGAGAGCGAATGTCCCGGCACAAAAATAAGCATGATGTATAATAATATAATTTGTAATGTACAGCGGTAAGAGATAAACAAGTTTTGTGATCAACCATGCAATAATAGCTCCCGAGGCAAGACCGACAATGATAACCGCGAGATGACGAAGAGATAACCTGCGCAGGAAAAGCTCGGTAAGAATCGCGACAATAGCAAGTAATAGACCCGCAAGCGCTCCGAAAAGAATAATGATTGGAGTTGCCGTTTCAGGAAATAAATTAGCATTTGTATCATATTTAAGCATAGCGGCAATAAGAGCACCGGCAACAGTACAGCCGATAAGCATAATACTTCTAAGTATAACAAACATAATTTAACTCCTTATTCACCTCTAATAGAAAGTAAGAATTCCGCGTTAGACTGTCTTTTCTTCATTTGTTCAATAATTGTTTCCATTTTTTCGGTTGGGCTCATTCCGCTAAGAGCTTTTCTGAGAAGCCATATTTTTGAAAGTTCGTCAGGATGGAGAAGGAGTTCTTCCCTTCTTGTCCCTGAGCGTTCAATATCAATAGCCGGAAACACGCGTTTATCGCTAAGTTTTCTATCGAGGTGACATTCCATATTACCTGTTCCTTTAAACTCTTCAAAAATAATATCATCCATTTTACTTCCGGTGTCAATAAGAGCAGTTGCAATAATAGTAAGACTACCTCCCTCTTCACAGTTTCTGGCGGATCCGAAGAAACGTTTAGGTTTATGAAGAGCATTAGCATCAAGACCACCGGTAAGGATTTTCCCGCTTACCGGCTGAACAGTATTATAAGCTCTGGCCAGACGTGTAATACTGTCAAGAAGAATAACCACATCGTGTTTATGCTCGACGAGACGCTTTGCCTTTGCGATAACCATTTCCGCAACTTGAATATGCCGTTCGGGCGGTTCATCGAAAGTTGAACTGATGACTTCACCTTTAACATTCCGTTGCATATCAGTAACTTCCTCGGGACGCTCATCAATAAGTAAGACAATAAGAGTAGATTCCGGAGAAGTTTTAGTGATAGCATTCGCAATGTCCTGCATGATGATAGTTTTACCTGTACGCGGCTGTGCAACGATCAGTCCGCGCTGTCCTTTACCGATAGGAGTCATTAAATCCATAACCCTGGTCGTTATTTTGGTGGAATCATTTTCGAGGACGTAACGTTCTTCAGGATACAAAGGTGTAAGATTTTCAAACAGAATTTTATTTTTATTTTCATCGGGAACATCGCTATTCACAGTTTCAACTTTCAATAAAGCAACATATTTTTCTTTGTCTTTAGGTGGTCTGAACACACCGGCAATAGTATCGCCCGTTTTCAGTTCGAAGCGTCTGATTTGAGATGGTGAGACATAAATATCTTCCGGACAAGGTAAATAATTATAATGAGGCATTCTGAGAAAACCAAATCCATCAGGTAAAACTTCGAGCACACCTTCACCAAAAATATACCCGACTTTTTTAGTTTGAGCTTTAAGGATTTCAAAAATAAGATGATGACGTTTAAGATTTCCTATATTAGAGATTTGCAAATTTCTGGCAACTTCGATCAACTCAGTCATTGGTTTTTTCTGCAATTCCACAATATTAAGTGAATTCTCGCGCGCGAAAACGATGGCTGTATCTTCACCCATGTTGGTATTAGTCTTTGCGATATTATCGTCGGTATGATCAACTGATTTCGCGTCAGGCGTAGTATTTTCGATAACATTACTTTCGGCGATATTACTTTCGGTGATATTTTCTGTAATTTTTTTTACGATTTTTTTCGCTGTTTTTCCCGACGTTTTTTTCGCTGATTTTTTCGTTGTTTTTTTCACCGTTTTTTTTGTAGTCTTTTTTGTAGTCTTTTTTGTAGCCACAATTGTACCTTCTTTCGTTTATGTTTAATTAAAAGTTTTTTCTATTGTATTAAGAACTGAATAAAAATTATTTTTGAATTCTTCAATAGAATTGTTATTTTCAACAATATAATCTGCCTGCTTAATTCTTTCCTTTTCGCTAAACTGATTTTCAATTCTCAATAAGATTTGTTCATCAGTCCATCCCCTGTGTTCTTTTAAACGTTTTTTTCTTATCTTTTCTTTAGAAGCAATAACAACAACAACATCTACGATTTTGCTCATATTACTTTCAAGCAGTAAAGGAACGATAATAACGGCCATAGGAACATTATTATCGCGTTGTTTTATTATCCATTCAACGGATTTTTGTTTAACGATCGGATGAATCAATTGTTCCAGGAATTTGATGGTTTTTTTATTTTTAAATGCAATTGATGCAATTAGTTTTCTGTCAAGTTCACCTGAATTAAGCGCCGGATTTATACCATGAAAGTGAATAAAATAATTAGTAATCTCATGAATTACAGTTTTATTTTTTTTTAAGATTTCATGAACCCATTTATCAGAATCGGCAGTAATAATTCCTTTATTATTACAAAACGATTCCGCGGTAGATTTTCCGGATCCAATTCCACCTGTTAAACCGATAATAATAGTCGGCAAGGAGTTATTCATCAAAAGAGTTCGAGTTGAATATCTGTATTTATATTACGTTTTGATGATCTAAAACCAAGATATTCAATTATTTTTGAAAATTTATTGTTATCAGGTTCGCGGGCAATTAAATCATCAAATTTTTCCTTAACAGGAACATTGCAATTTATTTTGATTAAGTTTCTATAAGCGTCAATACTGCCGGCGGCTTCCTGAAAACTATTTTTAACAGCCGGTTTAAGTTTATCAAGATTATTATATATATTATCAATAGAATCCAATTCATTCAATAATAATTTAGCTGTTTTGCAACCCACTTTTTTCACCCCCGGCACGTTATCGGCGGTATCGCCTACCAAAGTAAGATAATCGATAATTTGATCAGGTCTAACGCCGAATTTATCTGTTACGCCAATATAATCGATCACATCCATAGACTTCATGGTAACACTAAGAATTGCGATTTTTTCGTTGACCAGTTGGCATAAATCCTTATCAGCTGATGCAATAAGAACATTAAAATTTTTTTCAGACGCGGTAACAGCTAATGTACCAATAATGTCATCAGCTTCAAATCCGGGATATTCAAGACATGATATATTTAAAGCGCGTATCAACTCTTTAATCCAGGGAATCTGTTCGGAAAGGTCATCCGGCATTGGCGGTCTTTGCGCTTTATATTCCGGAAACAGTTCATGTCTGAATGTGGGTTTCGGAGTATCAAAGAGAACAGCAATGTAATCCGGTGAAACCTGATTAATCATACGCTGAAGCATAAGATTAAAGCCGAACACGGCATTAGTATGAATTCCAGCACTGTTAGCCATTGGCGGAACAGCGAAATAGGCGCGATAAACAAACGCCATACCATCTACAAGTAAAGTAGTTTTCACAAAAGATAGACAATTCCAAGAAAGAATCTTGATAGAAAAAACTTATCACATAAATTGTGACAAGCAATTCCCTTTTTGCATCATAAATTATGATGTAAGAATGATTACCGGCAGAGTTGCCTCTGCCGTATCATAAGTTTATATATTTAATTATTTAGCAGAAGCAATATGACGGGTCTGTCCTGACGGATCAATCAATTTAGCTGTCAGGAAAACCAACAGGTTTGATTTTTTTGATACTTCAGACTCACCTCTGAAAAATCTCCCGATTAGTGGAAGGTCACCAAAAATTGGTATTTTATCATTAGTTTTAACAAGTTGCTCGTGCATTAACCCACCCATAACAATCGTATCGCCATCATTAACTAACACAGTTGTTTTTAATGATTGAACAAAGAACTGAGGTAATTCGTAGACATTATTTCTTGAAGACACAAACTGTCTGAAACCGATTAAATCAGAAACTTCAGGATTAATATCCAGTTCAATAGTTTGATTGTCGGCTTTAACAGACGGAGTAACATATAATCTCGTTCCGTATTCCCTTGAATCCCATTCTTTTGGAGTAACAGCATAATCATAAACAACACTATACGCATCACCAACATCCACGTCCTGATCTTCAGCTTCTTCAATTGTTTTGTTGTATCTCAAGGTAATAACGCTTTTGATTTCTCCGCGTTGCCCGTTAAGAACAGTAATTTCCGGAGCAAAAATAGTATGAATGCCTTCAGCATTATCCAACGCATAGATAACCGAACGATATTTTGCGGGACCGATCACACCGGATACATCGAATATTTTACCAAGCGGGTCATTAACGGTTTTTTCTTCAGCATTCATCTTATCCAAATTTTGCCTATACGTGCTTAAAGTATTTAATCCCGGCAAATAAGCTGAGGAAACAGTTGTTGTATAAGAACTGTACATATCGTTAAGCTGCTGCTGATAAACAGGAGCCAACGGACCGCCCTGCGCAATCAACGGTGAATAAGTTTTAACCATATTTTGATAAGCATTATATTCGGCGCTTGATTTTTGCTGCTGTTCAACGACATAAGCTCTTTGCTGTTCAATAGATGAATAAGCGGATTCAATATCATAAACACCTTTCTGAAGATAACCCGGCATTTGAGGGCGAAGGGCTTTTTTACGCATATAATCTTCGTATGCATCGCCGGTAGAAACCAAATTAGGTCTTTTATAAGCAGAATCAACAGGATTATAAGTATTTTCGTTCATAAAGGATCTGATATATCTAAGTCCAGGCGTCATTTCTTTTTGCGCATTAGGAGCAGTGAGATAGAATCTATCGCCGTATTTAGAATTCCGGTCCCATCTGTAATTTTTTGTAAGGAACTGTCTAAAAACAAGTTGACTCATATTATCGCTGCGAATAGTAACAAATCTTGATTGAATTTGAACCTGAAACGGTGTTTTGCTGAATCTTTTAATAAATTCTTCTATTATTTTAAGATTAGCATCAGTATTTCTAACAATAAGTCTGTTATTTCGGGTGTCATATGTAACTGTTGCTCCTTCAGTAGTCGGGATACCGATTTTTTCAAGCAACTTCGTTACTTTCTTATTTGAACTTCCTTCAACATCAGGCAGATCAATCATATCAAGACTTCGCGACAACTGAAAGACTTTTCTTTTAAGGGTAACATTAGCCTTACTGTTAATTACAACAGCGCTGTCATCAACGCGATATGTAAGCCCTTTAACTTTACAAATATATTTAATAACATCAATCATTGGAATATTTGAAAGTTTAAGAGTTATGGTATCATTTTTAGCTTCTTCAAGTTGTTTAATAGCTTCAGGATCAGTAACAATAGAAACTTTAGGATCGCTAATTTGGAACAAATGTTCGAATACAACAGGAAGCTGAGCATCAACGAACTGAATTGAAGGAATAACTTGTTCGATATTTTTATCAATAAGTCTCTGTGAGAGGCCGCCTGTTTGGTTAATAACGCTTTCTATTTCTTTTTGGCGGCTTGATTTAATAAGCCATGTTTTAGCTAAATCTTGTAAGCGTTCTTTTTTAACGATATCAAAATCATCAAGAGTAATTTTATTTAATTCTTCCTGGCAGGTTCTGATATAGCGTCTTGCTGTTATATTATAAGGATCTCTTTGAACAACTTCTTTAAAAGTGTTAAGAGATTTTCTGTATTCGCCATTCCTATAGTATTCCCGTCCTTCAATCATCAAGACGTTAATTTCGGCATCACGTTTTGAACTTCTTTTCTTAGGCTGAGTGCTATAAGCGAAAGCTTTTTTGATACGGGTCCAAAATCCGTCCTGTTCACCGATTTCCTTAGTCTCGGGTTCATTAAGGTCGATATTTTCAACGCTTGACTTATTAGCATTTTCCTGATAAATACTAGTCATTTTGTCCCAAAAAGAAGATGGTGCTTCATTTTGAGCTTCGCCTTTTTGCATTTCAACATTATTAACTAAGTTCTGTTCTTTATCAATAACATTATCAGATTGTGTGCTGCCTGCTGCAAAAGATAAAGAAACAATAAGTATTGCCATAGCGGATATGAAGAAATTTCGTGAGT
>Ga0164318_10005021_pt1 | contig 12782 bp, 12 predicted proteins | sample GuaBasSedimGuay9_FD_113734 | JGI IMG/M metagenome (GOLD analysis project Ga0164318, IMG submission 113734) | Subseafloor sediment microbial communities from Guaymas Basin, Gulf of California, Mexico - Guay9, Core 4571-4, 0-3 cm | ecosystem: Environmental > Aquatic > Marine > Hydrothermal vents... | reverse complement strand
TCCATCCTCCTATTTTTTTTATCCACTTCATAATCAAAATAATCATTTAAGGCGAAGGCCCCCATTTCAAGAAAAAGTGCTGTGAGGAAAGCAAAAATATATTTTTTAACATCGGGAATACCCCCTGCTATAAGTGCCCCAATCAATATGGCTATGCACAGCATTATTCCATGGTCAACTCTTGTTAAATCAACAAATGCCCTGATTTTTTTCACATTTTTGAATGAAATTCCTCTAAAAACGTTTTCCATTTTTGGTGTTTATCAAATAAAATGGAGAGTGCTATGCAAATCCCTCAAATTCCTCAGTTATAAGAGCCCATTCCTATATACGTCCAAAGACTTACCATTATTAAAGGAGTTGAAGAGAGGGAATATTTTCCTTCCTTCAACAACAATCCATTTTCCCTCAATGGTGAGAAATGTGCCGCTAACAATTAATGACTTCCTTCCCTCCAGTCCTGTTTTTATTATAAGGGCATCCTTCCCCCCATTTCCATAACTCTCTGTATACCCTGCTATATATATTCTTTTATTATCCACATCTACGGAAGTGGCTGCATCCTCCCCGCTGCCTCCCCATATTTTGCTCCATGAAAGCATGCCATCGGAATCATATTTAAGGAGAAGGACATCGCCATTTTTTCCATAACTCCTGCTTATCCCAACAATATATGTCACATCATTATACACTGCTGAATCCATTGCCTCATCATTTTCTTTCTCGCCCCACCTTCGCTCAAAAATCATGTTTCCGTCTTCATCATATTTCAGAAAAAGAGCATGAGGGATGTATGATGCAGTATTTCCAACCATGTAAAGGTATGGAGAGGCATATTCCATTCCCACCAGTTCATCATCATCCTCTCCACCCCAGGTTCTGAGCCATTTCACATTTCCAGTATCCCCAAAGCCAAGGATAATGGCATCCTTTCCTCCTACACCATAACTTTCAGTATATCCATCCACATACACACCTTCTGATGTGACAACCACTCCATTTCCTACCTCATCCCCTGCTTTCCCCCAGAATTTATTGGAAAGAAGGTCGCCGTTCATATCAAATTTCAGGAGTAAAATATCGCTTCCCAGCACGCCATAACTCCTGGTGAAGCCACAAACATATATTTCATTGTCGTATACATAGATGTCTTTTCCCTCATCGTCACCGCCACCTCCCCAAGTTTTGAACCATTCCTTTTTTCCATCCAGATTATATTTGGAAATAAATACATCTTTGTTGCTACTCTTTTCAGTTGTTCCCGCCACATATATGTAATTCCCTGAAACCATCAGAGCATTTGCCTCCGCCTCTCCCTTTCCACTCCATGTCGTATTCCATATAAGATTTCCATTGTCATCATATTTCAGAAGAAAAGCCTTTTTATTTCCGTAGGAGGTGGTTGAGCCACAAACATAGATGTTCCCATCAACAACATCCATATCTGTTATTACATCATCTCCGCTCCCTCCCCATGTTATTGACCAGTAGGATTTTATTTTACCAGGCGAAGAAACAAAGGGATTGCTTTCTCCATCTCCTCTGGTATATGGAATGAATGCCATGAAATTTGTTGCAATAAGAATTAAAGCAGCAATTATAACCAGTTTCCTATCTGGCATTAAACTCATATTTTCTATATTCCATGGGATTATATAAATTTGTTGCGAGGCAAGGAAAACAACAGATTATAATATTTTCTCCTCATGTATTTTAATGGAGAATTTTCATCTTTACTTTGCCCCCTTTAAATATTTAAAAAATTTTATTAACCTTATACAAATTTCCTTCTTATGATAAAGATAAACAAGGGACTGCTTTCCTTTCTGTCAGGGCTGGGTTTCATGGGACTGGGTTTCTACATTGTATTCTTCGCCTTTGTTGATATGGATTACATGCTTCTGGGAAACTATCTCCTCCTGTTTTCCATAATAAACAGTGTGCTTGCATGTGTGGTGGTATATTTCCTTTCCATTGCCTTCTCCTTCCATGAAGGCAGGATACAGATGGATACAACCACAGGTGGATTCATGGGCGGAATACTGAGTATGGTTGCCATAATTTTGATGATAGTATCCTTCAGAATGGAAGACCTTGGTTTAATGAATAACCTTACCACAATGCAAAAAATACATCCTCTGATTTCATTTTTCCTGGCGTCCGCCTGCACCATTCTCCTGCTATGGCCTGAGGAAAAGAAGGAAGAAAGATGGTGAGGATTGTATACAGGTATGGGCACAGAATAGGAAGGGATAAGAGGATAACCACGCATGTTGCCCTGGTGGCGAGGGCATTTGGTGCGGATGGAATTGTTGTGGATACCTTGGACAAAAAACTGGAGGAGGGAGTAAAAGATGTGGTGGAAAGATTTGGAGGGAATTTTTTTATAAAGACAGGGCTGGAATGGAAGAAATATTTTAGAAAATGGGAGGGAAAGATGGTTCATCTCACCATGTATGGTGAGAATGTTATGGATTGCATTGATGAGATAAAAAAATGGGATGATATTCTCATAGTGGTAGGCTCGGAAAAGGTTCCGGGAGAATTCTATCAGTTGGCGGATTACAATGTTGCCATAGGAAACCAACCCCATTCCGAGGTGTCTGCACTGGCAATTTTTCTTCATTTACTGACAGAGGGAGAATGGATGAGGAAGAAATTTAATGGAGTGATGGAAGTTATTCCCACGGCAAGAGGAAAAAGGGTGAAATACAATTATGAAGAAATATTGAGGAGGGAGGGATGCAGCCCCTCCGTAATAAATCATTGCAGGAAGGTGGCGGATTTAGCCATGGAGATTGCCAGAAGAATCAAAGAAAGGGGCATAGAGGTGGATATGGAGGCAGTTTATGCTGGAGCAATGCTCCATGATTTGGGAAGGGCAAGGACTCATGGAATAATGCATATAGTGGAAGGAGTGGAGATGGCTAAGAAGTATGGAGTGTCGTCGAAGGTGCTGAATATAATAAGGAATCATGGGGGAGCGGGTATTGATGAGGAGGAAAGTAAAAAACTGGGTTTGCCCCCTGGAGATTATACGCCCCGCAGCATAGAGGAAATGATTGTTGCTCATGCGGATAATTTAACGGGCTACGATTACAGAGAATTCAGGAGGGCTTATGAAAAATTCAGGAAGAAGGCGGGGGAAAAAGCAGCAGTAAAATTAAAAGAACTGCATAAAAGATTGAGTGAGATGGCAGGCACTGATATAGATGAAATTGTGAAGGAAATGAAATAGTTTTATAAATAAAATAATAAACGCCTTTCACATACTTTTAATATGTTAGGGAAAAATTTGGCGACCAAAAAGAAAAGAAAGTGGCGGGAAAATGAAATGAAATGAAAAAAGAACAGAATAAAAGGTTTTATGAAGGGGAAGGAAAGGCATAGGTATCCTCATTTGAGACATTAAAAGGATATCTGTAAAAATGATAGTTTCAATCTCGCCTGGAAAGATTATACTCTTGGGAGAGCATGGGGTTGTTTATGGCAAGCCGTGCCTATCCCTTGCCATCTCTCTTAAGGTGGCTGTCAACATTGACAAAAGTGATGCATATACGGTAAATGGAAAACCAATGGAAAGAAGGAAGCATGAATATATAATGAAGGCAATGGAAAAGACAGGAATAGAAGAGCCAATAGCAGTAACAACCTTCTCCCAAATTCCATCTGCCAGTGGCTTGGGCTCTTCTGCTGCCATAACAACGGCATGTGTTGCTGCCCTCCTTGCGTTTAAAGGTGAGGAGGGGATGGAGGAGATTGCAAAAACAGGTTTTGAAGTGGAATATGAAGTGCAGAGAGGGGCAAGTCCCAATGATACATCGGCATGCACACATGGGGGGGCGATACTCACATGGTCAAAGGAAATGGAGGGCTATGAGTGGAAGATAGAGAAGGATGGCAGGAGATGGTACATATATCCCGTGAAGGCTGAGGAAGTGCAGATGGTAGTGGGGCATACAGGGATAAAGTCAAAGACACCCATTCTGATGAAAAAAATCAGGAGATTTGTGGAATATTCCTCCTTTGGGAGAGAACTCATAGATGAAATGGAGCATCTGGTAATAGAAGGGAAGAAGGCACTGGAAAAAAATGATTTCGTTAAACTGGGGGAAATAATGAACGAGAACCAAAAAATACTTCATACCCTGGGGGCAAGCAGCAAGGAAATAGAAAAACTGATTAATGCAGCCCTGAAGGCGGGGGCATATGGGGCAAAACTCACCGGAGCAGGAGGAGGAGGAAGCATAGTGGCTATAGCAGATGATGTGGAGAGGGTGGCGGAGGCAATAGAAAGGAAAAGAGGCAAATCCTATATTGTTTCCATGGCAAGAGAAGGAGTAAAGGTATGGAAATAGGGCTAGATGAAACTCTTTCTTCAATAAAATTTATATCCATTCCACAATTCCCAATCCATGAAGAAGGATGTAATCTCCATGCTTGACCTGAAGGATGATATGAAAAAGATAATTGATGAAGCCATAATGATGAAGGAAGGAAAATATGAAAAGATAATGAAGGATAAAACCATGGCTATGATTTTTGAAAAATCAAGTACAAGAACAAGGGTATCCTTTGAAGTGGCAATGGAAAAACTTGGAGGACATGCAATATTTCTGAGCAAGAATGACATACAACTGGGGAGGGGGGAGAGCGTGGAGGATACGGCAAAGGTATTGAGTAGATATGTGGATTTGATAATGTACAGGGCATACAGTCATGAAAAAATGAAGGAGCTGGCAATGCATGCTTCCGTTCCTGTGATAAACGGGCTTGATGATGAGGAGCATCCGTGCCAGGTTATGGCTGATTTGATGACTGTTAAAGAGAAAAAGGGAGTGTTGAAGGGGCTGAAAATGGTTTATTTTGGAGACGGAAACAACAACATGGCTCATTCCCTGATTCTCGGATGTGCCATTGCAGGAATGAAAATTAAGATAGTGGCACCCCGCAGGTTCTGGCCCAAGGAGTATTACATTGAAGAAGCCAAAAAACTTGGAGGGGAGGTGGAAGTGGAGGAAATAAATGAAAAATCTGCTGAAGGGGCAGATGTTGTGGTAACAGATACATGGGTTTCAATGGGAGATGAGGCGGAGAAGGAGGAGAGATTGAGAATCTTCAAGAGATATACTGTGGATGGGAGAATAATGGGTTACGCCAAAAAAGACGCCATTTTCATGCATTGTCTGCCAGCATACTATGGATATGAGGTGACGAAGGAAGTCGCCCACGGCGAACAGTCGGTAATATTCGATGAAGCAGAAAACAGGATGTGGGCACAGATGGCAATAATAAAATGGCTCTTCCAGTGAAATCAGATTAAACTCACTTCCTCTATCTCCGCACTTTCCACTCCATCCACACTCCTTATTTTTTCAATGAGTTCATCGGGGCTCTGGTCAGGTATTATAACCTGTAGAACCAGTGACTTCAGTCCGAATGCCACTGGCATTATTTCTGCTCTTGCAAGTTGTGCATACTCTGGTAGCACCTTCGTTATTTCCTCCTTAAATTTTTCCATATCCATGCCCGCCTCGCTGGGCATTACCTTTATTCTAACACCTACTTTTCCCATTTTAATCACGGACCCTCAAATCCACATTCTGGACATTTATACTTAGCAGAATGATTTCTGCAAACATTACATCTCTTTATCATATAACCGCATTCAGGACATGGAAACTGGACACAACCCTCGTCTGCAAGTCCTCTGCCGCATGTTATGCATCTTCCCTCAATCATTGCTAAGGTATGGAGAAGTTATATTTTAATTTTTTTAACCATAAAATCTATGATAGAGATTTCATTTTTTCATCATTTCTTCAATATCTTTGAGTTTTTCATCTATTTCTTTATCAATTTCTCCTTCCTCTGTCATTGCCTCTCCTTTGAGAATTTTTGCAACTTCTTCAATTTTTTCTTCACTGAACTCTTCTCCTCCTATTATGCTCTCACTCGCCACATCTATAGCAACATCCAATGCCTCCTCTATCCCTTTTACTTTTGTCATTGCCTCTTCGAATTTCATATTGGTTTTTGCTATATCCTTGATTTTGGGGGCTTCTGCAATGGAATTTACAATATCCTTGGAAAATTGAATGAAATTTGCAGATACTCTCACCAATTCTCTCTCTATTTCTGCTTCTTCCATTAAAAGCAATAACTTTTTCGCCTGTTTTATTCTGCTTTGGAGAGCGAGATATTTCGAAGCCTGACTCCTTACCATTTTTTCATCCCCCAGTTTCGCAAAATTTTTTCCCTGATCAAAAATTCTCTTTTGCAATTTTTCCAGTTTAGCAATGTAATTTTTGACAATCACCTTTGCCTTTCTAATCCTGATTTTTCTTTCTATTTCCTTTTCCTCCTTACTTTTAAATACCATTTTATCCCCTCACCAACACAAGACCAATTTTTTTAAGATATTTCACCCTATACCCCTTTTCTCTTTCCAAGTTATAAAACGCCCTCTTTACCATCTTTTTTTCTCCACATACTTTCATTCCATCCTCCAGAGTTACATATCCTTTCTCCAGCAACAACTGGTTTATACATTTCTTCACTCTTGCAAGCTTTTCATTATCCATCTCCATTTCGCATAACTTTCTAAATCTTAGAGCATTTTTATCATGTGGATTTATTATAACCTCACCACTTTCCAAATCTACTAAGCAAAGAGAAACTTTGGAAAGGAAATTTTTATGATATTCTTCCCCACATACATGTTCCTCAACTTCTCTTGCAAATCCTGTGGGGGAAGCAATGCATAGAAGGATGCTATCTCCCTTCATATCAAATGCTTCTGAAATATAATGATTTATTTCCGAAAGGGTTAAAGGGTCGGTATCTATACCCTGCTGGATAAGTTGATCCACTCTGGCGTAAAATATGGCTTTAAAAATGAGAGTTTTTCCTACTCCTATGAGTTTCTTTTCAACCAGTTTTGCTACCATATATTTATTCTCAGGTGTATTATCTCTTTCATATTCGGAAAGATGGATATATTGAGTAATATCCACCCCGCTGAACTCCTTAACATTTTCAACAATAAATCTTTTGCCTGCCAACTCTATTTCCTTACTCAATTTCTTTTTTAACCGCCCTATAAAATTGTTTTCATAAAACTTTGCTTCTCTTATCTCAACGAATCTGCTCCCCTTTTCTACCTTATCTTTAATATTTTTTATCTCCTGCAATATTTTTTCTATTTCCTTTTCCTTTTCAGATAAATTTTTTTTTCTTTCCTCGATTTCATTTTTTGCTCTCTCTACCATCTTCTCAGCGCGTGCCTCCGCCTCCCGCCTCCATTGCGTAACAACTTTTTGGAACCAGTCCAAGTCCATAACAAGTTCGCTGACAGCCTCATTCATCTTTTTCTTATAATTATCCCATTTTTTCTTAAGATAATATCTTATCGGAAGCCTTATCTCAGGGTTTTCTATTGCCTCTTCAATCTTTCTCTCTGCCTCCAGATAATATTTTTCTAACAACTCCATCAATCTTTCATCTCTTGCTATCACCTTTTTTTTGATATCATTTTTACTACTTATTTCAAATACATTATAACTTTCAATAAGTTCATAAGCCTGTATTTCTTTATCACTATAGAGCGTATTGAATGAAAAATCTTCATTATTTACTCTAAAACTTCTTGCAAGGATAAGAAGCGATATATCAAACAGGGATCTGTAATGCATATCAAGGTCTTCAAGAAATGTTCCACATTCTCCATTTTTATATCTATCGAAATTTTCTTTTATTTCATTCCATAGCTGGATTCTTTTTTCAAAATTTTCATACTCCATGGAAATACCATTCTTTATTATTTCCTTGCATGGAGAAATCAATTTTTCAACACATTCAACATCTCCTTTTTCAAACATTTATACCCCCCTCAAAAACATTCTTATTTCAGAATCAATTTTATTGGATAAGAAATCAACCACTGCTCCATATCCTTCCACTCTAACAATTATGTTACATCCATCTCCTTTTTCATCAACCGACACCTCTATTTGTGCCTGCCCCTTTTTTGTATATACTCTGTAAACCTTGCCCAGTTTGGAGTTATAATCATAGCCTGCATTTAATTTTACCATCAGATAATCCAAAAATTTTTTTATGAAGCTTATGTCCTCTCTTGTTTCATAAGACAATTTTCTGATATTTTTTTCAACTTTATACTCATATTCCTTCACTTCATAAACTTCCAGTTTCTTTTCTGACTTTTCCAATCTCGCATGCATGTCTTCAATAAAATCATTGATTTTTTTCCTATCACCCTCCACTATAACTATTGTCCCCTTTGGTTTTATTATTTTAATTTCATCCTTCCATCTTTCTATGGCATAGTCTATTCTTTTCCTTTCCGCATCAGTTTCATATTCCATTATAAATAAGTGCATCTAAATATAATACTCTACAGATATATAAATTTTTCTCCATTTTGGAGAAAAAAATCTGATTTATAAATCTATATCATCTCTTTTTTGTTATCCTGTGTATTAAATCTACAATTTCTTTCTTCTCCATTTCAAACCTTCTTTTTCTTTCTTTTGCTTTTATAATTGCAAAAGCACTTCCGATCACTAATGTAAATATTAGGATTGTTACACTAAATATTAAAACCCAGTTTGGAGGAGGATTTTCGATTTTAATCCTTATGGTATAACTATCTGCATTTCCGTTTTTATCTTCAATTGTTAAGGTTACATAGTATTCTCCTGGTTTAGTGTAGACATGTATTGGGTTCTGTTCATAACTTATATTTCCATCTCCAAAATCCCATCTCCATTTGATAGCAGATATATTATAAAAGGTCGATTTATCATAAAAATTGATTTTTTTATTTACAAATAACTCTTCTGGTGAATATGTAAACTTTGCTTTAAATGGAACTATCTCAACTTCCAGAATATTTGACCATTTACTTTCCATGCCTTTGGAATCCTTTGCCTTTGCCTTAACCTCATACTTTCCACTTTTATTCCAGGAATGAGAAGCAATGCATTCTTCGCCCGATTTAAATGGACCAAGCCATTGGCTTATATTTCCATCTCCCCAATCAATGAGGTAGTAAACATTGTCGCTATCAGGATCTTCCGCAACTATAGAATATCTGTAGAGTGTGTTTTTTTCACCCTTTGTTACGCCACTTTTTATCTGAGGTATACTGGGTGGATCACTGGGTCCGTCCAAGCAATAAATTTTTCCATCATCTGAACCAAATACTATTTCCATATATCCATCATTATCCACGTCTCCAATTGCTGGAGAGGAAACAACCTGATTCCCTGTAGTATATACCCATTTTATCTTGCCCGTATTATCCAAACAATAGAGCCTATTATCATTGGAACCCACTATTACTTCTTTCTTTCCATCATTATCAATATCTCCAATTGCTGGAGAAGAATAAACATCATCTCCAGTTTGATAATACCATTCCGTTTCTCCACTTAACCCATCTAAACAGTATATTCTCCCATTGGGTGAACTAATACCGAATATCACTTCCATTTTTCCGTCATAATCAATGTCAGACAGAGAGGGAGAACTGAATATAGCTCCTTTTGTATTGCCCTCTCTGAATCCTCTTTCCCATTTTATATTGCCCGATGATGCATCCATGCAGTATATGTTACCACCAAGGGTATAGATATACTCATAACCAGTACCAATCACTATCTCCATTTTTCCGTCATTATCTAAATCACCCATTGCTGGCGATGACGCTGCCCAATACTGCACGGGGGTTATCCAAATGGGAGTTCCCGTGCTGTCTATGCAGTAAACATAATTTTGAAGCACGGAGGTGGACTCTTTTACCACAGACCCTATTATTATCTCCATTTTTCCATCATTGTTGACATCAGCAACCAGTGGGGAACATTCTGATAACCCCTCTGTCAAATAATACCATTTAAGTTTTCCCATATTATCCAGACAATATAATTTGCCATCATAAGAACCAAATACTATTTCTTTTTTCCCATCATTGTCAATATCAACAATAGATGGACAGGATTCAACTTTTCCACCAGTGATATAACTCCATTTTTTAGCCCCCGTGGCACCGTCAAGACAATAAACATTCTTATCCCATGAGCCTACGATGATTTCCATTTTTCCATCTCCATCGATGTCAGCAATAGACGGAGAACCCTGTATCTTATTTCCAGTAAAGTAACTCCATTTTAATTTTGGTGAAGTGATTGTTCCCACTCCTTGAAAATAACCAGTGTGAGTAACATCATAACGAAACATGATCCAACCATAACTTGATTCTTTGTTGTTTTCTGCAGAGGAGTTAAAAATAGGGCTAATCATCTCTATGAAAATAAAGAGAATGAATATTTTTCTGATGTTTTTATTCATTGTCATACCTCCGTAAATTTTTTACCAAACTTTTCATATTTCTCCAGCAATTTTTCATCAATAGAAGGGTTAATGCTTTGTAATATGGTAATAACATCATCTGTCCCAAGGATGGATTTTCTCCCTTCTATTTCTCTTTTAAACATCAATCTTTTTACTTCTTCGCATACAAATTTTATATCTGCCCCGCTATATCCCTTCGCCATATCAGCCAGCAAATTAAAATCAAAATCTTCTTCTTTTGGCACGTCAAGGTTTAACTCAAATATTTTTTTTCTTGCCTCGAAATCCGGTAATGGAACATAAAATTTGAAATCAAATCTTCCAGGTCTCAATGCTGCTGGATCTATTTCCCATGGGACATTGGTCGCAGCCATGAATAATATTTTATCATTTTTTGTATCCAATCCATCCAATTCAGCCAGAAACTGTGGGACGACTCTCCTCATAACAGTTGAAGTTTGTCCTGTCCTCTTAGGAAGCAAAGCATCTATTTCATCAATAAAAATGACAGCCCTTCTGCTCTCTCTTGCCTTTTCGAAAAGAGTAGCAATTCTTTTCTCGCTTTCTCCAACCCACTTTGACATTACATCACTTGCTTTCATATAAAAAAAGTCAGCATCCAATTCTCCCGCCACCGCCTTCGCCAGCAAAGTTTTTCCAGTTCCTGGAGGACCATATAAAAGGATACCACCGCCAGTTCTCACTTTCCACTTTTTCGCAATTTCAGGGTAAAGAAAAGGAGTGATAATCAAATCTTTTATTTTTTCTTTAATTTCATTAAGTCCTGCCACATTTTTAAAGCCTATTTCTGGCTTTTCAAGCAACTGAATTACATCTTTATCTTCTTCTACTATCGGGGATGGTAGAAGTTTTGCTCTTTCCATTAATTTTTCTGCTTTTTTAATCCGGCTCTTTTTCAATTCTGCTGGAGATTTTTTGGCTGTCTCAAGAATATATTTTGCTGCCATTGTATAATATTTCTTTGCCATCTCATACTTCTTTTCCCTTTCTTTTTCAACTGCTAATGAAATATACTCTTCCGCCTTTTTAAGAAAGATTGCCGTTTCCTCACTCATTTTGCCCTCTTATAAACAGTAAAAATAGATTCTATATTGTTTTTTCGCTTTTTCATTTATTCTTTCCTTATTATTTTTTTTATCAAATCTATAATCTCTTCCTTCTCCTTTTCCATCATCTTTCTTCTTTCCCTTCTTTTAATTAAAATTATACTCCCTGCTGCTGTAAAAGCAACAATTAATGTTAAAAAAGAAATCACCAAAAACAAATTAATATGATGGGGAGGAGGAGGAACAATAGAAATTTTCATTGAAAACACATCTTCATATCCATCATCATCTTTTATTTTCAGAACAACCGTATAATTCCCCTTTTCCTTGTAAGAATGGATTGGATTTATTTCATAACTTTTTCCACCATCTCCAAAATCCCAAGTATAATTTGTTATGTACCCCTCATCGGTTGAGCAATCAATAAACTTAATATCTTTTCCCACATACAAATCTCCAGATATCTCAAATTTTGCATATGGACGATTTACAATAACAATTTGCTTTGTTATGGTGGAAAATGACCCATTGTTATCCTCTACTTTAAGTGTAACATTGTATTTTCCTTCTCTATCCCATTTATTGGTCGAAGTTTTCAGGAGTGTGTTTTTAATCTCAAATTCACCATCATTATCCCAGTCCCAATTATATAATACAACAGAGCCATCTATATCATATGAAAGAGAAGCATTGAACATTATCGTTTCATTCGGTCTTGGTAAAGATGGCTGAAAGGTGAAATTTGCAACAGGTCGCCTGTTTCCCTGTTTTACATTCACATTTTTGGTTATACTTTTACTAATCCCATAATCATCCTTTACACTGAGCTTCACTCTATATGTGCCAGGTAATAGATATTTATGGGAAGGATTTTTTTCATTACTTTTATTCCCATCTCCAAAATCCCATTGCCATGAAACAATATAACCATCGGGGTCGTAGGAACCATCTGTAAAATGAATTGTTTCATTCGTTCTTAAAATATTGGGGTAGGTAAAGGCAGGAACAGGAGGATGATTTTTTATGTTTACTTCTTTTGAAATTTGATTTGTATTTCCATCTTCGTCTGTAACAGTAAGAGTAACAGTATATTTTCCTATTTCATTATATCGATGGGATGGATTTTTTTCATTACTTGTTGCTCCATCTCCAAAGTTCCATTGCCATGAAACAATTGTTCCATCATCTGTGGTTTATTTGCACGAAAGCTTTTAGCTCACATAGTTTACTATGCTTCGCCAAAATCTTTAGCACAACTAAATCAAAATACACAAGTTACATTCGTTTTACTTTTGTAAAACACTTCTTTACAATATAGGTGCGGTGGTAGTTCAGCTG
>Ga0164318_10005020_pt1 | contig 12782 bp, 21 predicted proteins | sample GuaBasSedimGuay9_FD_113734 | JGI IMG/M metagenome (GOLD analysis project Ga0164318, IMG submission 113734) | Subseafloor sediment microbial communities from Guaymas Basin, Gulf of California, Mexico - Guay9, Core 4571-4, 0-3 cm | ecosystem: Environmental > Aquatic > Marine > Hydrothermal vents... | reverse complement strand
TTCCTTTCCTCCCAGATTTTCACTTTTCTTGTTCCGTTCTCCCTATACACCCTCAAAACCAAGTCTGCGTGCCTCAACGCCAATAAATTCATTCTTGGAGCGATTTTATCTGGAAATTCTTTCAACGCCTCGTGCGATATTATTATTGCCGTCACTTCCTTGCTTCCTCTCACCATCTCGCTGAACTTCCTGAAAACGATGTCATAAAAATTCGCCAACTCCAACTGCTTTCTTGGTGAGAACAGTTTGTCCTCTTGGAACTGGCTTGCCAGGGTTGTAATGCTGTCAACCACTATCAAAGTGTCTGGAACCGCTTTTTGTATGAAATCGTCTGGCTTCAGGTTTCTCAACAGAAACTTGTAATCCGGAATTGGAATTCTCTGCACATTTTCTGGAAAACTTACTTCTTTTAGATTTGTGTCGATTTCAAAGTAATATACCTTCTTGAATAACTTGCTTAACTCGATTGCCAGGGTTGTCTTTCCCACCAAAGGTTGCCCGAAAACCACTACCAACTTATTACTTATTTTTTGCTTTAATCTTTTTAGGTAGTCTTCCCAGCCTTTCTCCAAACTTTCTCTTTTTTCTTCCATAATTTGAATTAAGTTTGGTATATAAATAATTTTTGAAGGTTTGTTAAATAAATTGAAAAAACAAAATATGATTATAAGGTTTTCTCCAATTCTATTTCCATTTTCCAATTTTCGTATTCTTCTTTCTCTATTGCTTCTAACTCGTCCAAGTCGCTAAAGCCCGCTTCCTTGAGTATGCTTCCCATAAGTTATTTTAGCCGAATTCATATAAATATTTTTTGGAGATTGGTTATATATTTTTCAACCTATATTTTCCATTATTTACCAGCCCGAGAAATACTGCTCGAACCCTCTGAAGGAAGGGGGTTCTAAAGGTTGGATTTCCAACTCTTTTACTACTGATTTTCTTCTGAACTCCCATACCGCCAACGCCAATGCATCTACTAAATCATCGTTTCCTCTTTCTGGCTTTTTGATTTTCAATCTTCCTGAAGATGTGTATTCATATGTTAAGGAGGTCAGTTGGTTCCTCAACTTTATGTCGTTCAGGATTGTTAGTTTTCCCTTTTCCATCAGGTATTTTAGGTTGGTGTATAACTCCTCCCTTTCCTTTGAGGAGAAGGTGAATCCTCTCACCTTGAATCCGATTTCCTCTTTCAAACTATCCACGACGCCTGAACCCAATCCGCTTTCGTCTATTATAATCCTCTCAAACCTCCAAAAATTATCCAATGCTTTTATCCTCCCTATCGCATCCGTTAGGGGTTTTTTGGATGTTGTTTGGTAGTTTGCCATTCTCAACCTGTCTTCCTTTTCGTCATACTCCACTATTACATAAGCGCTTTCGTCATTTCCCATTCTCGCTAAATCCACTCCTAAATAGTATTTGAACCTCTCCCTGTCTTCTTCTGGCTTTTCCTTCCAATCTCCTACCGCTACTTTCTTGACTAACTCATAATTGTAAAACACATCCGCTTCCTCCACAAACTCGCCTAAAAACTCCTGCCTGAACTGGATTTCGGTCATAGCCATTCTCTGTTCCTCTAAAAACTCTTTAGTAACTAAAGGATTTTCTTCTGTTTTTGCGTGATGTTTTGAAAATTCTGGACTATTCCAAGCAGACCAAAAATAACCTCTCTTTCCCGCTGGTGTCCCTAATAACCATAAACTACCGTCCGTCGTTGAAAGGGCTGGAACTACTGAAACATAAACTTCTTCTGGCACATAAGCACCTTCATCTATTATAATTAATTGAGAAGTAAATCCTCTTATTGTTTCTCCCGTATATCCTGAAGGCAAACAAAAAATTCTACTTCTATTCTTAAAATAAATCATAGTCTGAGTTATCCTTTCTGTTCGCATAGTTATCCAAGGTCTCGTTATAACTATCTCTCTCATCTTATCAAATATAATCTTACTTTGTCTGAAAGTAGGAGCTACTACTAAAATAGTCCAATTATCGTGCTTTAAGGCATTATAAAGAGCCTTAATTGAAGCCATAGTAGATTTACCCACCTGTCTTCCTGCGACAAAAATTATTCTTTTTGAATTATCTAAAAGAAAATTAACTTGATATGGGAAAGGCCTATAACCACATACAACCGCAAAATGAATTTCATCTATCAATAGATTTCTCTCGTCTATTTTGTTTCCTTCTTTAGTAATTTCTCCTTCCATTCTTTCCACCTATTCATTACCTCCTCATAAGTCTTTAAAATATCTGGAGAAATAATCTGTTGATGTTGAACTTCAATATTCTGAACATTTTGCTGTAACATAACTTGAGGAAATGGATTTCTTATTTTTTCATAAGTTTCAAGCATCTTTATATAATTATTGATTAAAGCCGTTATAGTTTTATCTGGATATCCGCCTTCTGAAAGCTCTAATCTCAAACCTCTCATTATTCTTTGATAGGTTATTATAATCATCTCTCTTAATTTAGCTAAAATACTTTCTGTATCCCTCAATCCACCGAATTTTTCTATTATATCTTTCTCATACCAACATATAGAGTTTTCTTGATAGAAACTGCATTTGTTAGCAACTGGACAAATATTGCAAGTTAATACACTTAACCCGAGATAATTCTTAAACATCTTTATTCTTCGTTTATTCCCCTTGACCAATTCCGATAATCTTATTCCTATATCCTTTGCTAACTCTTTTAACATTTTAATTTTTTCCTTTTCCGTTTCGTCTCCTTCAAACTTTATTCTTTCTATATTTGGTTCAATTCTTTCTAATCTTTCCTGAAATAACTTCCAAGCATATAAACTCACCCTCTTTAATAAAGCAGAATCTCCTTCTAAAACTTTATTAACTTCTTCTTCGGCCATTAAGCCTTTATTTTTCATTTCCTCTGCTAATTTCTTTAAAGATAGCTTAGATTCCTTCCAGTGTCCGTGTCCTAAAGTATATCCATTTTGTCTTGGATACCAAAAATTTCCATATTTTCCACCTATCCAAGCCGTGCTATCACAAGAATAAATGAATTTTGCCATAAACCGAATATTTGCTGGAGTAGTTAATCCGAAAAGATGAATCTTTGGATAATTTCTACCCAATTCCCTGCAAAACGCCCTAATCTTGTTTAGAATTCCTAATGCCTGTGTTCTTATTTCCTCTCTACTTTTCTTTAAGGCTTTTCCTTTTCTTATCTCAGCTCCCTTTCCTGTTAATGCCACAAAACCACCAATACATATTTTTTCGTAACCTTCTTTTAGATATCTATACAAAAAAGTATCTGGCTCATTTGCGTGGAAAACCGGTGCCGGCTTTATTCCTAATTTCTCTAAAAACTTTTGATTCTTATAGGTTTCCTCTGGATTTATTGTATCCACATTTGCGTAAATATGTATAATATGCTCGTATTTCTTTATAAATTCTGCATATTCTTTGAGATAATTTTCATCAATTCTTTTTCCTTTAACTATTATCGTAAAACCTCCGCTATCTATGAATATCTTTGGTTGTCCCGATTTTACCCAAAAATCTTCAAGGTCTATCTTTTTTTCTCTCAAATAATAGTAAGATAGCAATACCGCTTTTGGCTTTATTTGTTTTACTAAATCTGGAAATGCCTCTGCCCCAGCTAAAAATATTATTGCCATTTTATACCGATTTTTTTCAAAGCAAAAATAGTCTCGAAAATCCTTTTTTCAGAATAGTGAGAAAAGTCTTTTTCCTCTAAAGCTTTTTTGTATTTTTCTATAAGTTTCTTTGCTTCCTTACTTTCCCAAGGCTTTTTATCTTTCCAATATTTTCTCCAATCCAATCCCGCATTAACATAAGCAATCCATCTTTTAAAGCAAGTAGAACATTCTCCACAAGCCCATTCTTTTTCGTCATAACAAGTTACAGTCTTTTCTAAAACTTCTTCAGCAAATTCCTTTCCGTAATTATCTACAAACCATCTTGCCAATTCAGTCTTACTCATTCTTGCAAATGGTGTTTCAATTGTTATATCTTTATCAAAAACATAACTTAAATATCCGCTTGTCAAAGTAAAAAATGTGTGATTCTTATCCGGCATAAATCTATGCATTTCTCCATCTAACGCACATATCCAAACCCTATCAGCAAAGAAAGCTCCCAACCAGGATATTAAAGAATTTCTCGCTGGAATTACTTGTTTTTCTGGTGTCGGTAAATTTCCCAATTCTTTTCTAAGCAAATCTATCTTGAAATGCAAATAATCTGCTTTGATGTATGGCAAAAGCATTTCTATTGCCTTTTTTTCTTTCCATTCGTAAGGATGCCCTAAATCTAAATGAATCATAACTATTTCCTTCGGAGAATATCCATTCTTAACTGCATAGAAATAAGCAATAGTAGTGTCCATTCCACCAGACCACATAATAGCTAACTTCCATCTTCTATACCCGACCACACTATTCCATATCGTCATCTTACTCTTTTTTCTATAATCTGTAAAGGCTCAAAACCTAAAATGAACTTGAAAACTTTCTTGAATTCTTTTTCCCTATCGTATTTTCCGAAATCTTTTCTTTCCCTCGTTCCACCGTATTCTACTGGAATGTGAAACATATACAAATCTTGATAAACTATTAATTTTCCTTGCTTTCCGAGCATATATGTATAAGCCATTTCCTCACCGAGAATCTCAAATCTCGGAAATCTTATCTTCAAATTTTTATCTAATCTCTGTAACCAAGAATTAACAAAGTAATCTACTTCTATTTCTTTTCTGTAATTTTTAAACGGAATAACCTGAATTTTTGTCGTTAGAAAAACTTTTTTATCCTTGATGATTATTTCCTGACCTCTTTTTTTGAAATATTTTCCTTTTCTTATTCCTCTCCACTGCTTGTATTTTTTTTCTTTTAGCTTTGAGTAAGTTATAATCACTCCACTCGCTCCTATTATTTCTTTGTTTTCTTCCATTTTTTCAACTAATCTGGATAAATAGTTATCTGGAATTATGTTATCATCGTCCATAAAAAAGATGTATTTGTAGCCCTTCTTTTTTGCATAATTTAGACCTATATTCCTATGCCATAACTTGAATTCGCCTTCTTTTAGGATTAACTTTTGCCCGCTAAATTCGAATGCTCTTTTTATATCTCTCCTTAAAATTTTAGATATCGGCTTTCCAAGTATAAATACATCTGTTTCCTGCCCTAATAACGATGAAACCGCTCTTTCAAATTCTTTTTCTCTATCTTTCGTTAAAATAACTGTTAAAACTCTATTCATTAAAATATTTTTATAAAAAACTATTTATAGTCGTCTGTATTTTTTGCTTTAAATCCTTTCTGAAATCGTAAATCTCTAATTTTTTGGGCTTAATTACAGAATTTTCTTCCTCTAATTCTACTTTTTTTATTATCGGCCCTTCATTTATACTGCAAGGTGAATATAGAAACATAAAATCTATCAAAGATAATAGTAGGGTTTTTCTGTATTTTTCCAGCATTTCTTTTAAATAATTGAAATCGTATAATGTTTCTCCTTCTTGGAATGGCTTTTGATAAAAATTCTCGTATGCTATTTCTTTTCTGAAGGTTAAAACTGCTTTTATAAATTCGTTATTTATTTTGTATTCTTTTTTCTTTGAATGGTCGTGAATTTCTTTATAAAATAACTCGTGAATTGTTGTCCAAATGAAATAGCATTTCTTTATGAAAATTAGTCCTTCGTGTAAATTTTTTTCTTTTATTACTTCTTTTAATTCTTCCGCCATTTCTTTGATTTCTCTTTTGAAATAACTTCTTATGAAATCTTTTGTTAATTTGTTGTTTTTAGAGCCGAAGCCAGATTTTCCGTATTTTTCGAAATATAGTTCTATAATTCTGTTTCTTAATTCTTTTAGTTTTTCCAAAGCTATTTTTTCCATAATTATCCTTTTCTTTGATACCTTAAATAATTTTTTGGGTTTTCTTATATATTTTCGAATATATATTTTCTTTGTCTATCCGTAGTCTATATACCTTCCGAGAGCGAAAAACAATTTTTTTTCTCTATTATCCTTGACAAAGATTATTCCGTCGCAAGGAAATTTATATAATTTTAAATATAAAATACTGCCTATCTTGTTTCTCGTTGCCGTTAAGATGTATTTTTTCCCTTTTAATTTTTTTAATCTGTACCATTCTTTTGTTCTTGGCAAAAGTAGTTTAACGAATGGAAATATCCTCTCAATTAAAAGGTATATCTTGAAAAATTTTTCTGGTGGTTTTCTTATTAGCGTTCCATCCAAGTCAATTAAGTAAATTTTCATATTATCTTCTTTTTGTATATTCTGTAAATATCTTTTGGCAAAATTTTGTCTGGATATCTTATAAAGAAAACTTTTCTCGTGGATTTTACTATGTCCTTACTTTCTTTCTTAACTACTTCTTGAACTCTTTCGACCATATCTAAATACTTTGAATTAAATTGCCCTGCATAAATTAAACCATCTATAGTGTCTTTGAATTCATATAATATCGATGCCTCTAATCTTTTCGGGATTTCTTTTGTGTTTCTAAAAATTATCTTACTTCCCCCTCTTTCAAGATAAACCAAAGCTTCTAACTCGGTGCACCTTTTTTCATTATTCAGATAGAAATATCTCTTTACTTCCCATTCTCCATATCTTGCCTGCCAATAAATTTCGTGTAACTTTGAAATTAATCTATTTGCACCTTCACCGACTTTCTTAAAACCTAATCTGTAAGCATATTTCCAATTTGGTTTATAAATCTGCACTAATTTGAAAGTTCTATAAATTTTTTTATTCTTGTAAGCTATATGCTCATCACAAATAAAATCCAATCCGTCCTTTAAACATTCAAAAAGAAAACTTGATTTACCACTTCTTCTCCCACCTGCAAATATAATAGCTTTATTATCTTTTGCTACTGCTGATGCGTGAAATATAGCCCTCCTTTTGAAAGCCATAACCCATATCGGTAAAATTTGATATACTATAGTTCCTTCCAGATTAAACTGGAAATCCATACAAGCAAAGTCTTTTAAAGTAGAAGCAATTCTTTTTTTCTTCTTTGGAATGTAAAGGATAATTTCCTTTTCATTTATATCAAAAAATAACCCAGATATTCCCATAACATTCTCAAGTTCTTTATGGAATCTAAAAAAAGGTAATTCATAATCTGCCGAAATTTTGTTTTCTTTAATCTTTACTTTCGAATAATCCATCTCTTTTAATACTATTCTTAACTCTGTTTTTCCTTCACCTTTATCAAAAAATACATTTCCGTATCTTCCGTTAAAGTCTATACAAATCCCGCCGTATATAAACTTATTCATAATCTTTTGATTAACTTAAAGAACTCGCCTTTTAAATGTATATATTCTTTTTTTCCTCTTATCGCACTTGTTATCATTTCGCCTGCATTTCTAACTCCTCTACACTTCATACAGGTATGAGTTGCCTTTAAAACTACTATTAGGAATTTCGGTTGTAGTTTTTCATACAAAAAATTTGCTATTTCTTCGGTCAGTTCTTCTTGAATCGACGGCTTGCTTGCGAACTTTTTTACAACTCTTGCTAACTTACTTACTCCGCAAATTCTTTCGTTCGGTAAATAACCTATATACGCCTTTCCGAAGAAAGGTAAAAGATGATGAGAACAAGCACTTGAAAACTCTATATCTTTCAAAACTATTAACTGGTCGTATTTTTTTGTGTTTTTGAAAACTGTAAATTTGACTTCTTCTTTGTTTGTTTCTGCGTATTCTTTTAAGAAGTTGGTTATTCTTCTCGGAGTGTTTTTTAATTCTTCTTCGTTGAACCAATTTAAATTTTTGTTTAGCAAACGGATTATTTCCGATAGTTTCCTTTCGATTTCCTCCCACATAAAATAACTACCTTATTATTTTAATATCGGAGATTATATGCCTGTATTGGCTGGTCAGTTTTTCCAAATCCTCCAGAAAGGCGCTCACATCTAAAGTAGGGCTGTCCCCTGCTATGAGTATCTTCACTTCCATAAATATAATCCGATTGGGTTTAAAAAATGTTTTTTATTTGAACCTCAACTCCTTTTTCAGGTTGCCGAAACAACTTTCGCAAAGGTAAATCCGCCAACCGCCCTTGCCCTTCGGCTTGATGTAAATAAAAATAAGGTCTTCCTTGGTTCCCTCCCTTCCGCAAACTCTACATCTCTTCATAATGATGGGTGGAGGAATTGCGGGACATAATATTTAAATACTTTATGCTTTAAATATTATTAAGATACAATTCCGCTCCGAGCTGGCTCGGGTGGAATGGGGCGTCGTCAACCGCCCTAATGCAGGGATGAGTGATGATTCACCTGCAAGCCACTTGTTTTTAACAGGTGGTAGTTGACTTTGTTTACTTTTTTAAACAACTTTTTATAAAGGGTTGTTTACTTTTGGTCATCTTCGTCGCTAATTTCCTCAATATATACCTCTCCTATATTGTCTATATGCCTTTTTATTTGCTCTACTATCTCCTCGCATATTTCATAGTATCTTCTTTTCCTTTCCTCTTCATCTTCGCATACCACTGTGTCCGGAACTTTCGCTACTTTGAAATCGCCCAGACTTTTCGGCTCCACCACAACCCTATAATATCTCATTTTCTCTTCACCTCTTTTTCATATGCCTTTCTGACTTCCTCTTCGTCCAACATACCTATTAGTATGTTCAAAGGTCTGTATGTTATGGATAGATACTTCTCCCCTTCTTCTAAAGTGTCGTCTACTCCGTCCATCAGCCCGGCTATTTTATCGGTTTTTTCCTTCATCATCTTTCAGCAACTCTTTCAGGTTTTTCAAAACTTCTAAATCTTCCTCCAGCCATACAACCTCCAATATCGTATCTACCATTATGTCGCTCGCATCCTGGAATTCTTCTTTCTTCAACGCTTCTTCTATGTTCCTCAAATCTTCTCTGATATCCTTTATCCATTTTTTTATTCTCTTTTTCTGCTCCCTGATTTTCCTTTCAATCTTTCTCTTCATCTTCAATCCAAAAATACTTTTTTCCGTCTCGGATTTCCGTCCTGATATTGAGGCCTTCTGCTTTCATCTTTTCCAGAAACTTCTTAAATAAATATGGTGAGATTCCCAAATAGTATATGTCGTTAATGGTTAATCTCTTGCCTTTCAACTCTTTTACCAATAGGTTGTATTTTTCTTCTCTCGCCTTCATAAAAATTAAATTGGGATTGGAGTATAAATAGTTTTTGAAGGAAAGATAAATAAAAAAGCGAAAATCAAACCTTTTTCCCGACTATTTTCGTAATCGTGTCCAAAATCCTTTCTCCCTTTTCCGTCAAGGTGAAATACTTTCCGTTCTTTTTCCTTTTCTCTATCCAGCCCTTCCTTATATGCCTCCTAACCGCCTCGTTCACCGAATAATAACTGATACTGCTGAAATTCCTGTAAATGTGCCTGAAAATCTCGCTTGCTTTTCTGAACTTTTTTTCGTTTTCCTTTACTGTTTTTAAAATTATGTAATCCAAATGGGTTATTATTCCCGTTTCTGTTATATCGAGAAGTAATCTATATTTTCCCCAGCCTTCCCTTTCAATTATTCCCTTTCTAATCATTTGCTCCAATACAAGGTAACAATTGCAGTTGCTGTAGGCATAGATGCTTCTTCCTTCTTTTAATGCCTTCGCTACCTTGACTTCTACCATTCCGATTATTTTCTTATTCCATTTCCACTTCATTTTCATCACCTTTAAGCATTTCATAACATTCGGCACAACAACTAATGCCGTTTTCCGTCTCATACCATTCCTGTGCGAGCAGAGTCCTATCACAAAATCTGCACCATATTCTGGCTATGTTTTTCTTCAACTTTCTTTTTCTGAATGTCAACCCTGTCTTATTATTTCCTGTCATATTTCGTCAGAAAAGTATTCTTCTACTATCCTTTTTGCCTCAAACAAGCCGTCTATTTTGCCCTCCAAAAACTTCGTATCCTCTGGATTGTCTTTCATCGCTTTCTGTCTCTCATCTTCTGCCTTCATCATATGCTCCCAAACAGTTCTCTTTATAAGTCTTATCTTTTCTCTTATTTCGTTTTCAGGGTTCTGCTTTGCACAATCATTACATATATATAGCCAGCCTCTGCTCATCGCTTCAAGTTCTGCTCCCGTTACCAATACCTTTTTTCCGCACTTAAAACATTCCACTTCGTATTTTTTATCTACCCGGCTTAAGTTTTCTCTTGTCATTTTCCTAACAAAAAAGATAAGGAATCTATTTTATTAAGGATTTCGTATATTCTTCTCGCCCATTTTTCTATCTCTTGGCTTCTTGTCTTTGCACAATAATATTCTTTTTCTTCTATGAGTTTTTCCAGTTGCTCAAGTTCCTTCTTTATGACATTTATGGAAGGTTTCAAACTATTTTCCGCACTTCTCATCTCTGTTCTGATTCTTTCTATTACTGCCTCGGCGGGCTTTTCCGCCTCATCATTTCCCATCTTAACCTCTTTCCCTACCATAAAATTTTTTAACCTAACTTATATAAATATTTTTTGGTGGTAGATTATATATTTTCAAGTATATAATATTATATGGTGGAGTATATAACAAAATCTACTCTAATATATATTTTCTACTATTTATTATTCAAGTATTCTTCGATTTTTTTCGCCATACTGAATATCTTTTCCCATTCGATTTGCATTGGTTTAAAGTCTTTGAATAAATGTTTATACATATCCCAGGCGAGTTTTAAACTCAAACTTTTTACTATACTTTTTTCTTGTTTTTCTTTGTTCCTCAAATCGGTTAATCTTGATAAAACTGCTGAAAGGATTTTGCTCGCTTCTTTTTTGGTTAGGGTTTTGATGTCGGAAAAGTTGTAGTTTCTTTTCGCTAATTCGGATAGTAGGATATCCCTTGCCTCTTTGCTTTGTTTTAGAAGTTCGTCAAACAACTTCTTTTGTTCTTCCGTTATTCCTTCTTCCGAGATAAGGGTTTTAAGGTAACTTTCTACCTTCTCTGCTATTGTGTGAGCCATATCCTTTCCTATGTCCTTTTGCAGTAAGTATTCAATTACCTCGTGGAGAATGTAGTAGATTTTTTCTTCTTCCTTCACATCCTTGTGGATTAGGATTTTCCCGTTTTCCGTCCACCAGCCTCCTTCTTCTATTATTTCCTCTGGTTTTTCCTTTGTGATTTTGCTAAATTCTTTCTCATCTACCACCCAGACATCCAATATCTTCCTTTTCATATTCCTTTTTTCAAAATAACTTTTGTAAAATCGTCAAGAAGACTTTTGAACTTGACAAGTTTTTCAGCCGAAGGCTCGGGCAACCGAACATCCATACTGTTCTTTCCTATAACCACAAAATAAGGGTTTATTGACTTTATTTCCTCAACAAACTCCTCCAAATCGAAATCCATTACAGGTTCTATCGATACCATTAATATGTGATTTGTTTGCTCACTAATCTTTCTCATAGCATCCACTCTTAACTTGGGAACAGGAGCCTTTGAAATTTTGGAAGTGTCTCTATTTGTTTCTATGGTTGCTCCCAATATGCAGTTTTCGGGAATCTCATCCAAAAACTCCAAATACCTTTTCGGGTTCTTGGTCAGAAGCAGAAAATAGGTTTGCTTGTTGCTCCTTATAACATTCAAAACTCTCAAAATCCATTCCTTTGGAACCCAATCCCCAAACAAATCTCCCATAGAGGATACAAATACAAACTCGTTACTGCTAAACTTTCTGCTCAATTCTTTTTCTATAAGTTTTGGCTTGAAACCTTCCTTGTATTTGGAAAGACTGGATAATCTTGTTTCAGCCAATCTTTTCGCCCAACAATACTTACAATTATGCAGGCAACCTATCACAGGGTTCCAGGAAATGGTTATAAAGTTAAACATTCTTGTCCTTTGCGGAACTTTTAAAAACCTCTCCAATACTTCTATTCTCTCGCCCATCATACTCCTCTCTTTTTTACTCCCCAAACATCGACCTGCAGGCGTGGAGAATACTTATAATTATACTTGACGCAAAACTCCCAGGTCTTTTGTTTGATTTTTCTGTCTATCCTTGCGTTTCCTGTGGTAAGAGGCATTATATAAATAAACGCTCTGAAGCCTTCCAACTGCTTCAAACTCTCTATTATCCTTTCGAAATCCTTCGGAAGGTATTTCAGCCCGCCGTCGTATATGATTTTTAAATGCAATGGCTCTGGAGGGAAGGTGCATTTTTCTATGTAGGTTAATATTCTTTTGTAGGTTTCATACGACTTTGGGCTTACAATTATTTTATCAAGGGAAAAATAATGATACCAATCCGCTACCTCTTTCTTGATTTTCCCTTTCAACAGGTCGCCGTTCGTCTCTATGCTCACATAATATATCTCATCTCCTCCGTTCCAGTGAATTTCCTTGAAAAATTCTGTTATTTGCTTGTATTGGAGCAAGGGTTCGCCTCCCGTGATGCAAATCCTTATTACTTCGTTGCCTTCGTTCATTTCTTTCACTTTGTCAAACAACTCTTCCGCCGTCATTTCAGTGTATTTTCCTTTTCTCGCAAAAACTGAATCGCAAAACGGACATTTCCTGTTACAGCCGAACAATCGAATAAAAGTGGTCGGTTTTCCTGCGTCTGGTCCTTCTCCCTGTATTGACTTGAAAACCTCAACCACTCTAAGATGTTCTCCTCCCATTTTCTTTCCAATAATTCCATACTATAATAATACATCCTCTTTGTGAGATTTGATATATGAGAGAATCTACTGTCCAGGCAACACCATATTCGTCATAGATAATGTTTTCTTTATCTGTCG
>Ga0164318_10005019_pt1 | contig 12783 bp, 12 predicted proteins | sample GuaBasSedimGuay9_FD_113734 | JGI IMG/M metagenome (GOLD analysis project Ga0164318, IMG submission 113734) | Subseafloor sediment microbial communities from Guaymas Basin, Gulf of California, Mexico - Guay9, Core 4571-4, 0-3 cm | ecosystem: Environmental > Aquatic > Marine > Hydrothermal vents... | reverse complement strand
TATAGACCACCTGTTGGTAACAATACCTGTTGTTTGACCACGTAAGTAATTATCACCTGCTTCAGCATCAATGATAGATATAAAATCTTCTATTAAGAACCTAGGTATATCTGAAAACTTCATCAACTCTCAACTTCAATTATACAATCATCAATAGATATATATGGAAATTGATTATAATTTATAATAATACTTCTCAATACATTCTCATCCCAGTCTGAATCAGTAGATCTAGCCCATTGTGGATATTTTTCTGATTTATAACTATATGGATCTAACCAAGAGTTAGAGTTAAAATCCCAAAAATCAATATTTCTTACAATCATAGCAGTTATACCTTTTACATTAGAAAAATTATCAGTGTCTGAAACTTCTGATGCATCCTTTATGTAGTTTTCTATCTCATAAAAATTTAATGTTTCACCAAAATCTCTTGAAGATACACTAAAATAATATACTAATTTATTTTTTACATCATTAATAACTTTTGCAGATTTATAATTACTCTTGATTTTTAAACCTATATCTATTCTAAAATATATAATTTCTGGTAGAGTATAGACTTCCCATGCACATAACATTTTTCTTAATTCTAAATATTCCGCAATTTCTTGTACCCAATCTGGATTATATGCTATAGGCATAACTCTTTCTGTATTAGGATCGGACGCTGATGGTGAATAACTGAGAGTATTGCTTCCCCATTCAGTAGGAATTAAACTAACGTAAACTTTATTATAATTGTCAATATCACCAGAAGGAGCAATTTCTTTTTCACCCCATACATTAGCTTTAGCTATATCACTTCTTAGTTCTAAATAACTAACATAATCATTTTTAGTAACATTACGGTACTGTGCGTGTAATATTGCTGGTGCATTATTTTTAATTTCGGTTATGCTCTCTGGATCCGATCCACCGGTTGCTTCAGTATAATTAGTTATAGTATAATATTCGCTATTTATAGTAATTCCTTTAGTATTATTAGTTAACAAATCGTTATCTGGATATATTATAGTATTTTTAGCTACATTACCATTAGAACCTAAACTTTCTACAGCTGTTATTTTTATTGAGTCTGTGAAAGAAGGTACATTACGTGTATCTGAAAATTCAATTATATATCTTTTATACTTATCATATCTTAAAATATATACATTGTCTTCATCACTTAATCCAGATAATTCATCATAAAAATCTGATATTCTAGTCCACTCTTCATCGTTAACTTCTACTTTTAAACTTGGATAATCATCATCAATGTTATCATCATATCCAAAATTAATAAATGGCAAAACAATTTTATTATCTATTAAATCACTTCCAGTATATGTATATTCTTTTAATTTTCCTTGTCTAACTGGAATATCTGTTATAGTAAATGTACCATAACTATTAACTGTACTGTCTATTGGATTAGTAGTTACAAAAGATATATTTTCATTATTATAGTTTTTTGTTGAAAGTAACTCCTTCCATGGTTCAACTCTTAAAATATCGTCTATATCAACTTCCCCTGCTGCTGATGCTGCTGATGTTATTAATGATAAAGTTATTGTTGTTCTAGATGACCTGTAACCAGCTGGATAATAACCAATTAAATTAACCAATCTACTAACAGTTTCATATAAATCAGCAGTATCTATATAACAATTCTTAGCTAATTTATTAATATAATAAGTACTTAATTCACCTAAATATGCCATCAATTCAATAAGAATTGTTATATTAGCACCTTCATAATTATAATCAGTAAAAACATCACTTTCACTCAGCTGGTCTATTATTTTCTGTTTTATAGTATTAAAATCAATATTTAAATAATCTGGAACGAGCGTGTTATTGCTCATATCATTCTCCTTATAACTGCTTTAAAATAAAGTTAACCTCACGAAAACTTTCAGATGAACCAAAACCTTTTATTGTAAAATTACAAGTTACGTCATATCTATTATAATCATGATTCGCAACAACTAACATTCTATCTATTATTATTCTGTCATCCCATGTTTCAATTGCTGATATTAAATGATGACCAAGTTTTTCAGCTGTTTTGCTATCTATTGGCTCAAAAAGAAGATCATAACCATCAAATGCAAAAGTAGGAAGCATTCTTCTACTACCAGGTATAGTTAGTACTATGTTTGTTAAAGAATTAATAATAGCATCAACATCAGTATCTAACAACACATCACCATCTGATTGTTGTTTCAAATTAATATCTACATCTGCATAAATATTATTCATAAATGTGTACGCTGTGAATACTACGATATAAGTATCGAAGAAAAAACAGCTTTCCTCCTTTTTACCAAAGATATAATTAGTACTGCCAGAGTGGGGTAGTTAACAAATATCTCTTATAATCTAGTAAAACATCTTTTACCTTTAATAGGTCTATAGATATTTTTAAAATCAATACTGTAATCAAAATCATCTTTTTCAAATTCTTTTTGTTCTTTAATTCCCAAGTTATGAACAATTAACAATTCTTCATTAACATTAGAACCTTGAATTAATTTTATTCCAGAGGGCGCCCATATTCCAGATCCACCCCAAAAGACAGCTTTACTTATAGGATGAATACCAACTGCATTACAAGCAATGATCCATACTTGATTAGTTACACTTCTTGAAGATGCCAACAAATCCCATAAAAAACCATAATATTGATCAGTAGCTACATTCATACCAGGATAGTCTCTTTCAGCAGTTCCTCGCCATGAAGCAATTTGAATCACTGCATCAACTTTATCAATTAAACTATATTCTTGATACAATTGACTAAAACACATATCATAACAACTAGTTGTAGCAAATTTTCCCCATTCTGTTTCAATAATCAATCTGTCATCCTGTCCTGTTTCTGTATAAATCTTTTCAATACCAGGTAACATTATTTTGTCATATATCATGTTTTCTTTAAAATAATCTACTTTTTTGTTCACTATATAAGTACTGTTCATATATTTCTTATTAGGACCTTTTCTAATATTATTAAACAATATAAATTGGAAATTATTGTCTAACATTGATTCTAAATTATTTTTCACCCAATCTTTATGTTCTTCAATAACAGCCTTATTCATATAAGACCAACACGATTTTTGATCTTCCCAAAAGTAGCCAGCTAAACAAAATTCTGGAAATACAGCCATATTACAGCCTTTATCTTTAAATATTTTACAAGCTTTTTCTATTTTAGTTTTATTCTCTTCTATTCCTGGTACTGCAGCGTGAATATTAGCTAATCCCACGGATAAATTTTTTTCATTTTTAGAATAAAATCTTTCTAATAAATTAAATCCGTCTGATTTACTTTCTGTTATATATTTTCTAAAATTCATCAATTTCTCCTAATAAAGTTCTTCTGGTACATTAGAAGCAGAATGTTCAGTAGTTTTCTTAATACTTCTAAATATTTCTAAAAAATCATTTTTTAAATTTTCCATTCTGGTGTTTATATCTAATAAATTAGCTTTAATAGAATCTCCTATAGATCCCATACCTGATATAGCGTCATCAATAAAACTTTCAATATCATACTCACCTTGATCACCAAGCCCGACATCAGTTAAAAAACCATTAACATAATCTATATATTGTTGCATTTCATCTAAACTTAAACATTCTGCATCAGATAAACAACCAAGCTTTTCATCTATTAAACCAATAATATTAGGTATTTGCAAACCACCAATACCTAAAGTATTACTTAATACTTTAACAGCATCTAAAACATCAATTTGATTAATAATACTTATCAGTGGTTCTAAAACTCTATCAATTAAATCTTCTAATGAAACAGCAATACCACTAACAGCATCAAAAATTCCATCCAAACAAGAACCAGTAAACTGATGAATTAATGATCTTACTTCTGTTATTTCACTTAAAACATTTTCAACTTGTTCTTCAACAGCATTTCGAGCGTCATCCAGCGGATCATTAAGTTCATGAATTTTCTCGTTAAATTTATTGACAGCATCTAAAATATCATATTTTATTGATTCAAGATATTCCAGCTGATCTCTTAATGCGTCAGTTATACCGTCGCATATTAATGAGTAGCTCATTTAAATACCTCGTATTTTTTACTACATATTTTATACATGCACACTTCATCAAACTTATCAAGAAATTTTTTTATTAATTTACTTTTCATTTTTTCACATTTATAATCAACACAAACAATTTTATTATTTTTAATATCTATAAAAGTCGATCCTTTTATCCAGCCATTTTTTACTAAAGATATAGAAGATTTTTCTTTTATTACATTGTCATTAATTAAATCTTCTATCATGTTACTATGATTTAATATATAAGGAGTCATATATACTAAATCATTTGGTGATATAAAAAAACTACTTCTAAATGGTATTTCGCATAAATTAACTATACTGTACTTACTACGATTGAACAACATTTAGTTTAAAAATATATCACTTCCTTTAATCTTTATAGTACTACCTGCCTTAACTGTTCTACTTCCTTTTATATTTATGTTTTCATCTCCACCAACTTTTCGACAGTAATTACTTTCTATCTGATTTGTACTTCTACCACCTATTTTTTCTTTTTTTTCATTATCTATTGTAGTGGTACTGTTTTCAGCTATATGAGTATACTTGCTTTTCTTTATAATTTCATATTTGTCATTATCATTTCTGATAATCATTTTGCCATCTTTACTTATTTCTATATAAGTATTAGACGGATGATATATATGTAATCTTTGTGCTTTTGGCGTTGTATCAAATTCAACTAATATACCACCTAAAGTAACAACAGTATTATATGGATATTTTTCGTTTGAATCGTAAAAAAATGGTTGTGGTTCACTCCATGTCTCATCATCGTCATTACAGCTAGCAATACTAACATCCTCATCTAAATGTTCTTTTTTATATTTTAGAATAGTATTGTTTTTTGCTTCATCATCTTTTTCATTATCATCCGTAAACAACGGATGATGATCTTGTCTTTTCTCTCTTACAGTTGTTGGATATATACCCTCTGGATCACTAAATCCCTTGTTCTTATCCGGTTTTTCCATTTCAATACCAGGGGATGAAGCAAAGTATCTTGGTTGTGTTATATTTCCGTTTTCAAAAAATACATACACATGAGATCCTTGAAGTGGTACTGTCCAACTACCGAAACCACTAATATTACCACCAAATAATGATAACGCTGGTTCAAACCACGGTAGATTAGATACAGGTATTCCATCTGTTGCATCAGAACTTCTATTTTCAGAATGCAAACCAAATACCCTTACTTGAACACGACCTCTCTTTTCTGGATCAAATCTATTTTCCACTACACCACGATAGATACCATAAAATTTATCACTTCGTGGAAATATATGAGAAATTTTAAAATCTTTCATAAGATACCTGATAAATTTTTTAATTTTGGTTTAGATAATTTTATACTATCTATATCTTCATATCCAGTTTTACAACAGACCATCTTTTGCAAAAAAGTTGGTATAGTTTCATTTGAAAAATGACTGGTTATACCTCTAACCAAATAAAGACCAGACATCATTTTATTAAAAATTTCATCAACAGATGACGGCCATTCCACTTCAATAATCATTCCTGGATATCGCTTTTCATTACCAATAACAACCGGCATGAAAGTATTTTGATTAATATAATTTTTAATAAAGTCATTATAATGAATATTAGCTAGTATAGAAGTATTGGCATCACCCTCTAAAGAATAAGAAGAAGTTATATTGTCTATATCATTTTTAAATAAAGCTCTTCTACCTAAAGATGTAAATTTTTGAACACTATCACTATACTTATTTTTGCTAAATACTAATTTTTTAGTATAAGGATCAAAACCCATTCTTGTTGTTCCTGCAATATCTCTTAAAGTAGTTCTATCAACACCTGAATGATCCCAACTAATAATTTTATTTGCATAAAAGAGATTTTCACATTCAAATAGATAGTTTTCATTTTCAGCTTTCTTTTTTCTCAAAAGCGACTCTATTGTGACAAAATTAAATTTTCCTTGCGACGTATACAAGACATATCCGGGTGTTCTAGTTACTTTACTTGAACATCTTCTCATAAGCCAAGTTAAAGCTTCACCAGGAGTCCAAAAAGGCATTATAAAATTTTCTAATGTTTCACAGGTTTCTTCAAAATTATCAAATTTATCTATTCCAATCATATTTTTAGCTATATCATCAACAATTTCACTGTATTTTTTATTAACCCATGACTTAGAGAATCTTTTCAAGGAAACATTTTCTAAATGTTTTTCAGCAAAAATTAAATCTGTAACAAAAATATTTCCAGAATTAACAGTAGATGCAGTATAATTTTTATTTATTTTAACAATATAAAAAGTTCTTTCAATTATTTCATCATTACCATAAGATATAACTATTTTTTCATCACCTTCTAGTGGACCTAATTCTTTAAGACCGTATTTATCAATTATTGTTAGCCTACCAATAGAACCATATAAAAATATATCTTCTAACCACATACATGTCTTTATATCATTAAGATCTATATTGACATCACCTCCTGTTGAAAACTCTATGTACACACCAAAATTAATTAACTTAAAAGAATCATTATTTATCATTTCTTTAAAAAAAACCTTTGTTTATTCAATTAAAATTTATTTTTAGACCAGATCATATACAACCAATTTTGTAGTAACAATAAATTCTTGCTTTTATTAACTATAAATTTTTAGTACAGTCTTATTGAACTAAAAAACTATTATAAATCTTTTAATGAATGCATCTCTTTTACAATTTGATAAATATACTTGGGTTTAAGTATTTTTAAAAAATCCCCTGGTGATATTTCTTCAAACGGATTTAAAATATTGTTCATCATTGGTATTAACCACCACAATTCTGCATTTTTGTAATAATAATATGAAGTGTTGTCATAAAATTCATCATTACTTATATTGTGAGTAATATAAAATAATACAGAACTACTAACATCTTTATTTATTTCATATGATTTAAATATATTCAATAACTTAGTACCATCTACAGAATCCTCTAATACATCAAACATATTTAATTGAGAAGAGTTAGATATTCTATTTCCTGTTGCTTCATAAAAAGATTCATCTGTCTTTTTACAAGTCATTTTTATCTCCTTCTAAAATTTACCATGTACAATTGATGTTTTTGTATCTGGTTTTATCATTACTCCACCACTTACTTCACGTACATCAACTTTACTGCGACCAGAAAATGTATTTTTAAAAGTTGGTTCTACTGAAGTAAATTGTAATGTTAATTCGCATTTACTTGGATAACCACTTGTAAATGGTGCATAATAAGTCGGTTGAACAGATGTTAAAGCTGCATTTTCTATGTATATATAGTTGGTATTCGGATGTGATCTTACTTTAAAAATGCATGGTGGAATTAAATTAGTTATATCTATTTGATCAGAAGCAAAATCAGGACTACTAAGTTCTAAAAGCTTCATTATTGGTTCTGTTATTTCATGCTCATTGTCAACTTTATATGAAATATCAAAATTAAAGATATAATTTAATCTTTCTGAATCAACATAAACCAAAGGAGTGTCTACTCTACCCCAAACAACTTTACCACTTCCTGTTGCTGTAGAATAAAGATCATAAACATTTTGTTTAGCTTTTAAAACTACCCCGGCAAATCTACTAATAATAGATTCATATGGTTCCCATGTATGAGACATAGATACAGCAAATGTAACTGGAGCTAAAAATACAAATTCTGATATTAGTGAACTTTTTTCTACTGGTTTTTTGTTCCTAGAATTAGTCTTTTGACTTGTTAACTTATATGCTTCTATTACAATCCATAAAGCATCAGTAAATTCATTATATGGACTAAATGATGGTATTTTATAAGATTTTTTAGTTTCTGATGTTATTTCACTCATCAACGTATATACCGTAAATAATCCAGCAATTAGACCGGAAAAACGGCATTCCTCCTTCTTTACCAGAAATGTAATCAGTTATTGACAATATATCTATCTTACAGCGTCACAGTGATAGAAATGTTTTACGCTATACCTACTGAATAATAATTCATCACTAGTGATGCGAAATCATCCAACACTGGTATATCAACAGATGTTTTTAATGCTGAAACTTCTTTTAATTTTTCTATCTTACCTGTTTTATCACTAGTAACAGCCTCAGATTTTTTAGTTTCAGACATCTTTTTAATACTCCATACCATATCTTTTGTTACTTCTCTTGCTTCCTCTTCTTTTCGTCTTTGTGATTCTAATATCTTTTTTTCTGTATCAGCTATTAATTCTGTTGGTTTTATTTTTCCACTTACTACCGATCCTAATGATTTCTGTTTTGAATCAGCTTTTTCAGATTCTAACATTTTTAATGCTAATAAAGGCTCTGTCTCTTTTAATCTTTTTTGAACACTAGCAAACACGCTTTCTCCGAGCTTTGCTCTATCAAAATGTCTAGAACTAAGTAAATAAACATCTTTTATGAACTGCTTTTCATCAAAATCTTTACTACTTTTTTTCTGCATCTCATATGCTTTTTCAAAATCCTTACTAGCAAATTTTCCAGTATGCACTGCTCTTGACCATAATACATTTTGCAGTGTTTTTGACTTTAATATCTTTTGTTGTAAATCCTCAGTAAGTTTCATAAACTCAGGTTTAAAATGAGTTTCTCTTATAAATTCATGTTCCAATGGTTGTATTTTACCCTCAGCAGCTAACGATTTCCAAGTTCTAGCAAAATCACCACTAGGATCATACATTGATTCTTTTTTAGACATCAATTGATTATAAACTTCTGGATTTTTGTTTTTAATAAACCTAAGAAATTTATCCATTGTACCAGTTTGAGTTGCTATTTGATAAGCGCCATAGGAAGCACCTCCAGCTTTATCATATCCTATGGCAAAAGATCCTTTTTCGCCGGATTCATATCTTGATGATAAAAAACCAATTTTTTTAGGGGTGATTTTTGGTGCTATTTTTTCATACATTTTTTTAGAAAATTCAATATTTTGTCTAATTCTTTCCATAGCACCTTCTGCAGTTTCTCCTATTTTTGGTAAATATACACCAATTCTACTGCCGATTTTTAATAGCTTTTTATTTAAATCTTTAAATAAATATTCAATTTTTTCAAAAAAATCTTTAAATAGTTTTTTAAAACAATTCTCCAAAAAATCAATTAAATCGTCACTAATTTTTTTAAAATAATTAGTGAAATTGGTTTTGAATGATTTAATAGACTTACTAATTTTGTTATAAAGATTTGTTATATCATCTTCAACAATATTCCAGCCTCCTCTTAGTGCTTTTTCAAAATCAAATTTAAATTTATACCCAAGTTTTTTCAGTATAAAATTAGCAGGTTTTTCTATTAACGACAGCAAACCAGAACCAAAACCAATAACACCCTCTTTTATCTTTCCATATACTGTTGATTCTTTTTCAATATTTTTAATAGCACTCTTAATACCTTCAAAAAGTGATGCTACAACAGCAATAGGACCTACTTTCTTACCAATAAACTTAATAGATTTAAAAATTTTAAAAAAAGATTTGGATAATACTCTAAAAAATCCTTTTATATATTTTTCAAAAATGATCGTCCAAATACCGACATCACTTAAACCTATTTCTCCATCTCCACTTCCAAAAAATGATGATACTCTATCTAACCATGTTTTTTTATCTTTTGCTTCTTCACGTATGTCACGTTTTTTACTTTTCTTAAAATGATCAAATATTTTATTTAAAAGTTTCGTTTGTTTGACTTCTTCTTTTAATTCAGGACTTTTTTTACTAAACAACCCTGAATAATTCAAAAATTTTTCAACCCCTCCTCTAACAGCAACAAATGAATTATAAGCCAGTGTTATATATTCTTTAGTTGGTCCCAATATTTCATCAAATTTATCCTTAAAGAAACCAGTAACATCGTTTAATTTTTCTTTATAATAAATCATACGTTCATGTTCAGCATCAATTAGTTTTTGTTCAATATCAATTAATTTGTCTGCAAATCCATCAGTAAGTCTTTTGACTATTTTTTTTGAAGAAACTATATCATCTTTAGCAAACTCATCTAATGTTTTATCCAATGAAGAAAGTATCTTCTTTTCTTTTTTTTCTCTTTCTTGTTCTCTCTTAGCACTCTTTTTAATTGTCTTCAGTAAATTATTATTTACATCTAATATTTTATTATCTCTGGCAAAACCATTTTTAAGTATTTCTAGTATTTCATTACTTTTGTTTTCTTCTGGTAATTTAAATTCCTTCATCACTAAATCTCCGAAAAAAATTAAAAAAGGGTCTAAAGAATCATATACTGTCCTTTAGACCCTTTTTAAAGATCCATTTGATAAAATAATATCAAAGCGAGACCAAAACTAAGCAAATCTTGTTTTAATTTTGCTATTTAAATCTTTAATTATTAAATTTAACACAGCATCTACCTCAAATATTGGCATTAAATTACTTTCCATTATTGAAACACCAGCTTTTTTAGACAGATAGTACTGCTCTTCTATAATGTTTTCTAAAGTAGTGTAACTATATAGGGATTTGATTAATAGAAAAAATTTTCTATTGGTACCTCTATCTTATCTTCTAAATTACAATGTGGACATTTTATTTCATATTCCAAATCAATTCCAAAATCATAATTATCAAACCAATCTCTGATTTTATTAAACATAAAGTCATAACAATTTTTTACAAATTCATAAGCATCTTCAAAAGGAGGATCTTTAATTGATCCTTCCGGTAACATTATTTCTTTAATACAAAAAGCATAAGTTACTATAACTCTTTCTATATTTTTATCTGCATCATTAATATCTTTAATTTTATCGGCAGCTTTCTTTTGTATACGTCTAGTAAGAGGTGTTAATCTAACTGATATATTTTCATCTAGTTTTACTATATCCCTGCCTTTAGATAAATCAAGTTTTTTAACATTCAATTTATTTAAATCAATCTTTTGTATAGACTGACTTTCACATTTTTTGCAATCATAAGTAAATTCAATAAAACTACCCTTTGATTTTTTTCTTATCTCAATTAAAAGATATAATCTATCAGCAATATATAAATCATCAATAGAAAAGTCAACATCAGTTATACAATCAGTAATAAGATTATCTAATGCATTCTCTACCGAAACATCATTATCATTCCAAGATGACAATAGTTTTTTCATAGCTAGAGTAGTAACTGGTTTAAAAGTAACACTTTTACCACTGCCAGGTAACGTAGTGGTAAATTCATACCCATTCAGATATCTTTTAAAATCTACAACTTCCTTTTTTAAAATTTTTGACATATTTCACTCCACTTATCTTAAAAAATTAACCAACTTTACTTTGTAAATTAGCATATCCTATAGTATCATATTTAGGAATAACAACATGATACTGATACGAAAAAGTAACATCAAATTGAGCGACATCACTAGTTGCGTAATCTAATGTGATATCAGCAATACTTTTAGGCCACGCTCCTATTAATTTATATTTTACTAAATTATTACCATTTCCATCTAGTAATATTATATGCTGGTCAGATAAATATCTATCAGGCGCACCATGAACATTACTAGTAGGATCTAAAATAACCCTTTCCCATGTTTTAAATGTAGATAAAATTTTCGCCATTCTATCAACATTGAAAGTAACAGTCCAATCAGCATAAACACGCTTGCCAGCAATCTTATAGTCATATCCTTGCCAGTTAGTTATGATTTCTTCAAAATCTGAACCAGGCAATGTAGTTGATCTTACCAAATAAGTAGGTGATAGATCAGATCCTTTAAGTACTCCCGTTGGAAAAGATGGTGCGAAATAAAATAAGTATTGTCTAGCACCACCCTTAAAATGAGCAACGTAATCATTTAAATTAAAACCAATATCAGGCATTGCTTAACCTCCATTATTTTTTATAGTAAAAAACATAATTACCACAGTCCCATATTCTATCGTATTCATTATTTTTCATATTTTCCCACTCAGATATTAACATATTATAGTTGTTTAGTTTATTTTTTAATTTATGCTTTTGCCACTTAACTCGGTGTTCTCTAATATTATTTATAATATACCAATAATTAGGTTTTGATATATGATCTAAATTAAAACCCAGTTTTTTATAAAAAATTCCATCTGAAAATCTTCTATCAGCATATGACACTATTTCTGAAAAGTTGTATAAATTAACAAAAAATTTAAACAATTTTGATGCACCACCAACAACTTGAGTATTTAAAGCTGTAGCATATCTTATTAATTCTGTTTTTGGTTGTGCTCCAGTGATTTTTCTTTTGCCAAAAGTCATTACTGACACTAATTTTTCTTTATTAAATAAACCTAATTTTACAGAACTATTATCTTTTCCTTGCAAATGATTATTTTCAAGAAAAGAATTTTTTGTTGTATTATCAATTTCCTTTATTACACAATTTTTAGCATATACTCTTTCTTTATAAATACCCATTTTACTCAACAAAATAGATTTCACAATATCCTGCTTATATATCCACTCATCCTCAAATATCTGTATAAGTCTTATATTTTTCTCTGTACATTGATTTAACTTATTTAAATGATAGTTTCTGTCCTTACATCCATTAATTTCAGAGTGCCAGTACAAACCATTGTACTCAATAGCAATATTCTTTTCTGGTATATAAATATCCAATGGTGGTATAACTGCTTTTGTGTTCTCAATTACATCAAACCCCAATGACTTAACAAACTCACAC
>Ga0164318_10005017_pt1 | contig 12783 bp, 12 predicted proteins | sample GuaBasSedimGuay9_FD_113734 | JGI IMG/M metagenome (GOLD analysis project Ga0164318, IMG submission 113734) | Subseafloor sediment microbial communities from Guaymas Basin, Gulf of California, Mexico - Guay9, Core 4571-4, 0-3 cm | ecosystem: Environmental > Aquatic > Marine > Hydrothermal vents... | reverse complement strand
GGACGTGACAGCGGTTGGATTCAGCTTGATGCCTACTCCCCGCAAGAGGCGTATGACTTAAATTTAATTGCTTTTAAAGTCTCTGAAGATCATGAAGTACGTCTGCCTTGTATGGTTCACCAGGACGGTTTTATGACATCACATACTGCACAAGGTGTTAAAACTTTGACAGATGATGTCGCATATAACTTTGTCGGTGAATATCAACCGATGAATGATATGCTTGACCTTGATCACCCGGTAACGCATGGGGTTCAAACGGAAGAAGATTGGCACTTTGAGCATAAAGCACGTCAGCACAGTGAATTGATGACAAAAGTTATGCCAAAGATCCAGACGGCCTTTGATGATTTTGAAGCGCTGACAGGACGTAAGTATAATATTGTTGAAAGATACGATATGGACGATGCAGATGTTACAGTTGTCTGTATGGGTACTTCAGTTGAAACAGCACGTGAAGTAGCTGCGGAGATGCGTGCAGAAGGTATTAAAGCCGGTGTTATCGGTATTCGTGTTTTCCGTCCATTCCCATTTATGGAAATTGCAGAAGCATTGAAAGATGTTAAAGCAATTGCTGCTCTCGATCGATCTTCACCAAATGGTGCTCCGGGAATGTTGTTTAATGAGCTTTCAGGTGTACTGTATAGTCAAAAATCAGATGCAGCACTTTCGGGCTATGTTTATGGTTTAGGCGGACGTGACTTGACAAAAGCACATCTGGTAGATCTATATAAAGAGTTGCAAGCCAATGCAGATGCAGGCAAAGTGCTAACTCAATTACAACAGTTTATCGGCGTACGCGGTCCGAAACTATCTTTTTTATAAGGAGAACAGTATGAGTGAAATTAAAAAAATTAAAAACTTAAAAGAGTTCTCAACATCAGCGGACCGTTTCGAAGGTGCAAACCTTCTCTGCCCGGGATGTGCACACTCTATTATTGTACGTGAAGTACTGAATGCAACAAATGATGATCTTATCCTTTCAGCTGCAACAGGTTGTCTTGAAGTATGTACGGCGGTTTATCCGTACACTTCATGGGATGCTTCCTGGATCCACATTGGTTTTGAAAATGGTTCAACTGCCGTTGCCGGTGCAGAAGCGATGTATAATGCTTTAAAAACGAAAGGCCGTCTAAAGCAGCCTGATCGTGAACCTAAGTTTGTATCATTTGCCGGTGACGGTGCTTCTTACGATATCGGTTTCCAGTGGATCTCCGGTTGTTTCGAGCGTGGTCACAATATGATGCACGTTGTTCTCGATAATGAAGTCTATGCAAATACGGGCGGACAGCGTTCAAGCTCTACTCCTATCGGTTCAAGTGCGACAACATCACCAGCCGGCCGCATTAGCTATGGCGAAAAAAGAAATAAAAAAGATATGCTTGCTATTATGGCAGCACATGGCTCTCCATATGTAGCACAAGTTGCTCCAAATAAATGGAAAAATATGGTCAAAGCAATTCAGCAAGGTTTCCAAGCTGAAGGTCCAGTTTTTATTAATGCGATGTCTGCATGTACAACTGAGTGGAAATTTGATCCGGCAGATACGATTGATATCTCTGACTTGGCAACTGACTCTTTGGTCTTCCCACTATATGAGATTATCAATGGTGAAAAATTAAACATCACTTACCGTCCGAAAAGTATCGTTCCGGTAGAAGAGTATCTTGCAGCGCAGGGACGTTTCAAACACCTCTTTAAAGATCAATATAAGTATCTTATTAAAGAGTGGCAAGAGCGTGTCGATGCTAAATGGGACTACCTTCAGCGTCGTGAGGAAGCAAGCGTTTAATCGCTTCCTTTCCTTTCTTTTAGACAGCCATTTGGCTGTATCTTCTTCTTAGTACATTCATTAAAACATATTTATGATAGCGTAGTCTAATAGCTCTTCATACTGCTCTTCTGTTAGGATGGCTTTTACTTTTTCTATGCAGATAAGATGTGATTTTGTTAATGCGGCTTGAAGTTTTGCTATCTTGTCAATCTTTGCATGCTGTGTCTCAGCCTTTGGTGCCTTATATTTTAATGCTATCGCTTCAACAACTTCAATCTCAAGTTTTTTGATCTTCACTGCTTTTTCTATAATTGCCGGTGTTAAATCTTTTTTTAATTTAAGGAGAGTGCCTATCTGTTTTTTAGAGAGATTTAACTCTGAACTTGCAGGATGATAAAGTGCTAGTCCTATTAAATAGGGTAAGTTTTGAGCGATTAAAAAATAGCTCTTCGGAAAACTCTCTTTAGCCGTAAACGGACCGGCACCTCCAGCTAACTTCTTAAGTTTAACCATATCTTCGACCGGAGGCGGTAAATTTGGTTTCGCATATGTATTGGTTGTCAATAGCAAAAATCCTGATGTCAGCAGAGAGATTAACTTGTACTTGTGCATCTATAACTCCTCATATAATTTAAGGGAACAATTATACAATCGGAAAAATAATTTAAACAAAAAACTCATCCTAATATTGGCTCAATATTAACTTAACATAAATTTAACAATATAATATTAGTATGCCAATAGTTTTAAAGAGGATATGAAATTATGAAGAAATCTATACTTAGACTATCGATAGCAGCAATGGGAGTTCTAATGCTTAGCGCATGTGGCAGTGGAGGTGACTCTACTACTACTGTTCCTACAAGTGGCGGGGATGAGTCAACCATATATAATCTTGCACCGCAAAGTGGTACACAAAGTAACATGTTTTATGGTAATTCACTCCATAGTGGTTTAGGTTCGCTTAAAAATGTAAAAACCATAAAGGTAAGCGATATAAGTTCCCCTATCGTTTCAAAAGAGATAGATGACAAAAAACCATCAGTGGGTACATCGTTTACTTATAGTAATGGAAATTATACTGATCTACACATGGATGCTGTATATTATACAGTAGATAATAGACCTTATAAAGTATCAATGTTAAAAATAGATGAACCAGAAGAGGTGGCTAATAGTTCAGTTACAGGTGCTACTGGTGTAAGCAGAACAGCTATAAGTCATTTAGGTACAAAACAGTATGCTGTCGTGACTAAAGATGATGACTCAACTGTACTTATTACTCCAGATATGGGTAAAACTGATGCTCCTGTCGCATTTGACAACAAAACCCTTTTAACACTGTCTTATCAATCATTTGACGGTGCAGTTGACGGGTACATCGTTATTTATGATGCTGATGATGATAAAAGTACAACAAATGAACTTCAAAAATGTAATTTGAATATGACGACTTGTACAAAAATTGTTGATGTAGAGGATATGACAAAATATAGTCATGGACGACCTTACGCAGCATATGACATGATACTGCTTGGAGATATTACAGGGACTGTTGATAGTATTTACTTGAGTGAAAATAAGATTTATAAGTTAAATAAAGCAAATGGTACTGTTACCGAAATGGGTACGGTTTCTACTGCTGGCGCTTCACACTCTTTAAAAGGAAGTGAGATTTTTTATCTGGAGAATGACAATATTTATAAATCAACGCTTAGTGGTGCGGTGACACAGCTCTCAACGGATGGTAAAGCAACGGATCTCGAAGCATTTACAGATGATATGGTTATGTATGGTAATGATGATTATATGTATGCTGTTGCCAGAGATGGCAGCTTAAAAGATGCAGCGATTGAACTTTCATTTACGACAAAAACCAGAGGACAAAAATATCCGTTTGATTTAGCGATAGGCAAGCAGTACCTCTATACTACTTATAATGTAGATGTTGCTACAGGAAAAAATACTTATAGTGCCTGTAAACTTGAAAATGGCAAAAAAGAGTGTAGAGAAGATAGCTATTGGTCCGCTGTCACTGCTGCTAAAAACGGTACTATTAACAGTAATTCTACTTATCAATTTACGCCATATGCTTACATTAGAGTTGATGATACAGATACTTATGGCGGTGGTAAAGTAAAAGCCATAGACCCTGAGTATCCATTAGACGATGGTATAACAATGGGAACGATCGAAACGTACAACTTTCAAACCTTTGTAAATTCAGGTTATGACAACGATATGGTAGATAGTGATGGAGACATCATTCTTTATGCTAAAAATGACTTAGACTATAGAGGTGATGCATTCCTAATGAACTTAACAAAAGAGAACTCTCTTGTTAATCTAACGAATGAAGAAGCACCGACAATTGATGCATTAACTGAAGGTCGTGACCACTGTCATGGCAGAAAATGTACCGTTTGTCACAGTTTTGCAGGCGGTAAAATCTATGTAGATAAAGAAGGAAGTGCCTCAGCTAAAAATCATACTATAAGATTTGATTTTCAAGATGGCAGTGAGTCTATTTTGGCAAAAATCAGAAAAGGCTCAGGTGAAAACTTCAGCACACCACTAGAAGGATTAGTCGGTAAAAACTTTAAAGCGGTTGTTGTTGATGAAAATGGGACTGATGTCGTTAGATCTATAGGGTACTATCACGAAGGCGCAGCGTTCTTTAACTGTAACTACTGCCACGGTAGAAATGGAGATTTAAAATATGATGCTCCAAATGTGATTACAATAGAAGACTAAAAATTTATGATGAGAGATTTTATCTCATCATAGACATTTATCAAAAGGAGACCTATGCGGTCTATAATACTTACCCTACTTCTCTCCACACTGCTTTTTGGTTATCAACAAGGTGATACGATCAGTCAAAATATACAGGATAAATTGAGCATTAAAGAAGACAAAATCTATATTATTGATTTTTTTGCTTCATGGTGTGCATCATGTGAAAAAGAGATTCCATACATCTCAAAAGTTCATCAACAAGTTGATTCAAGGCAGGTAGAGATAATTGGAGTCGATGTTGATAAAAATATAGAAAATGCAAAAGCATTTCAAAAAGAACTTAAAGAGAGAAATGCTCTCACATTCAGAGTGGTTAATGATCCTGAAAACAATATTATAAAAGCCTTCAAACCCATAGGAATGCCGGCACTTTTCTATGTCAAAGATAAAAAAGTGGTTGATGCCGTTTTTGGTGCAGTTGATAATATTGATGAAGTGATTATGGCCGATTTAAAAAGGTTGCAAAAATGATAAAAGCTACTCTTGTGATGCTGTCCGTACTGTTATTTGGCGGATGTTCGATCAAAGATGTACAGCCATGGGAAAAAGAGACTTTGGCTAAGGATACTATGAAAAACGCTGCAGGTAACACGCTGATGACAAAGTTTGAGAATCATATCTACTTCTCCAAAGAGGGATCTAAAGGCGGCGGCGGTGTTGCCGGTGGAGGTTGCGGATGCAATTAAAAACAAAACTTTCAATTCTGGCATGTTCTCTTCTTGCAGCATCTTCACTTTCGGCAGAAGATTATGTCAGTGTTCAATTCGTACAGTATGATGAAAGTGATGATCGTGCCTCTGTCTCCTCTCCATCCATCGAGTTTAGTAAAGATTTTGGAGTAGATTACAATCTGAAATTGGGGCTGGTTGCTGATAGTATCAGTGGTGGCAGTCCAACGTGGTTTGATACAACAAGCGGTGCATCTGCCTATTCAAGAGGTGAAGATATACATATGGATGATGTTGCTTATGGCAATGTTGAATATGATGATAATAGAGTAGCCGGAAGCGCTCTGTTTACAACACGTTTTGCATCAAGAGATGAGTTGGCTATTGGCGTAAATTTCTCGACTGAGAATGATTATAGAGCACGAGAACTATCTGCAGAATATCTGTACTATCTTGGTTCTAGTAAAAACCAATCCCTTTCTTTAGGTTTGTCATATCAAGCTAATGAGGTTCAAGTTGAATGTATAGAGAATGAAGCATGTGACGCAAACAGCGGTGCAAGCCAAACGATGGATGTTGATGTTATAAGTGCTGAACTTGGATTTACGCAGATACTAAATCAAGATTCATTAGCCAAAGTCTCATTTTTCTATATCAGTGAAGATGGATACCTGAGTAATCCGTATATGAATGTTGTTCGATCTTATAATCCAAATTCATCTATTGTAGATGTTGTTGCCGAGAACAAGCCGGATAAACGAACAGCATACGGTGCAACCGCTCAGTATATCGTCGCTATAACCGACACGATCAGCTCTAACAGCACTTACCGTTTTTATGATGATGACTGGGACATTATGTCGCATACTATTAGCAGTGAACTCTATTATGAACTGGGCAAGTCGTGGATACTCGGAGCCGGGCTGCGCTACTATACACAGAGTGAAGCAGAGTTTTACAGAGCAGGTTTCTTTGGTGATGAAACGTATGCTTCAAGTGATGAGAGAATGCGTGACTTTGATGCCTGGGGATATAAAGTCAATGCTGACTATAAGATATTGCCGTCTTTAAGTATGAATGTAGGTCTAAACTTTTACGATCAGCAGGATACTTTCAATGCAACCTATTATAATATAGGACTGAAATACAGTTTTTAGATAGTGGGTGTTTATGCAGTATGTTTACAAATTCAGCGCGATGAGTACCCCATGTGAACTCATCATTTTTGAGGCACAAAAAAGTAGAGCCGACGCTTTGGCTGAGTCGGTTGTGCTGGAAGTCAAACGGCTGGAAAAAAAATACAACTACTACAACGAAAACTCCTTTCTCTCGTTGATTAACGCCCGTAAAGAGCGTCAGCTTGATCAGGAGAGCAAGACCTTGCTTACCCGTGCAAAACAGTACTATAGTCTTACAGAAGGTATTTTTGATATTACAATGGCAACATTGAAGCCACTCTACTCATCAGAAATATCACTAAGTGATCTAGCAGAAAAAAAAGCAGAACTTCTTCCCTATGTCGGCTGCGAACATTTTGAGATTAAAAGAGATAAAATTATTTTTGACAATGCCTATACACAGATCGATCTGGGTGGTTTTGTCAAAGAGTACGCTGTGGACCGTGCTGCACAGATCATTAAGAAGAAAAAAGTGAAATCGGCTCTAGTCAATTTTGGAGGTGATATTTACGCCATCGGTAAAAAGCCAAACGGCGAACGTTTTAAGATCGGTATTAAAGATCCTGCCAATCGTGAAAAAAATAGTGAATATATTGAGATTGAAAATCAGGCACTCACTACCTCCGCATCATATGAACGCAGCTATACCATTGAAAAAAAACAGTTCTCTCACATTATTTCCAAAGAGGAGTATTTGCAAGCTCCCCAGTCAGTGACGGTGATTTCACCGACATGTGTAGAGAGCGGCGTCTATTCGACGGCATTAATGATCAACCCTGCATTAAAACACAAAAATCGAGCGATTATAGTCACTTAGTAAAAATCTATTTTTTACTTCGATAATGTACTTCGAAATTTTGTTTTGAATCTGCTTTGACCGCGATATTAAACTGCATTGTATTGCCATTTTTCCACTGATAAGGCTGCGTGGTGTCTATGGATGCTTTTGCATGATAAGCACTTTTAATGAATGGTATAAGCAGTTCAACTGTCTTGTCTATATTACTGCGGTTGATCACTTCATAGGCAATACGTTCATCAAAATAATATTTGTCATCATTGCGCTCTATCACCTTCTCATTGACTTTCATATCAAAGTTTGTTCCCAGACGAAGTGAGATCTTTTCATGTTTTGGGGTGTGGTCAATGCGGTTCTCCCCCAGAAGCAGTGTCGTGTCTTTGACTTTTGAGTAGCTACGTACTACACCGGCAGGCAGTGGAAGTTCAAGTGATTTTATTTCAACAAATTGACTAACTTTATGTTTGATTTCGGAGTGTAGGTAGTTTGGATGATTGAGACGGGCTTCATATCGGCGCTTAATGGGAATCTTCTTTTCATCAATGAACTTAATCTGCGTTTTTTCATTGTTGGCTAACGTGACACGAAACGGAATAGTGTAAAAATGGTATCCTTCATGCGCAACGTGCGAAACAGCAGTATCTTCAGCCAACGCAGCTGCTTTGTACATTACTTGGCGAGGGATTGGCCTTTGTGCACGGTTAATGTCTCCGGCTAATACATTAAGTTTAACATCATTAAAACGTTTACCGGAGCGGTTGTTGACGGTAATCCAGCCGCTAAGATCTGCCAAATCATTCTGAAGATTAAGAATATAGTTACTTTGCCAACTAATATTGTTGATGAGATAATCCAGAGAGACAGTACTCTCTATCGCTTTGGCTGCATGGATATTCCATACCAGTGAGGGCTTGGTGATCAACGTATCGGGAACCGTTTTAAAAATAATCATGCTGGAGGCGATGGAGAAAATCTCACCTTTAGCAGTTTTAACAACGCAGTTATGCCCTTCTGCGGCGATCAGAGTTGCATCTTGAACGATAAACTCATCACGATTTTTAGCTGTTTTAACTTTTACAGCTTTTCCAATGTGTGCATCAAGCAGTTTGGCAGTCGTGATCTTGTCAAAGCGGTATTGCTGTGAATAAAGTTTTACATCTAATGGAAAGATGACATTCACACTGTCTGTCTGTACTGTACGTGCCACGTCCTCGTAGATAAGAGCTTGCGCCCCTTGCTGAAGTGTGATTTTCTTCTCTTCATGAACCAAACCGATATTGCCATTGTAGACAACGAGAGAACTATCAATCGGAGTCGATGATATGGTACCGCCGATGAGTGACATGGAAGCCGCTAATGAGAGTAAAAAAAGACGCTTAGTGATCATGATAAAACCTTTTTTATTGATAACACTGATTATAACTGAGCTGCGTAAATGGTTTGGATACAATAAGACGAATAAAGGGGTGGAGTATGAGCGGACGCTATTTTATGACAATCGACGCAGGAACAGGCAGCGGAAGGGCCGTCATCTTTGACACACAGGGCAATCAAGTTAGTATCGCTCAAGAGGAGTGGACCCATTTGAGTGAACCGGGTGTTCCAAACTCTATGGGTTTTGATTTTAGAGAAAACTGGAAACTACTCTCAAGATGTATTTCCGGAGCCATTACTAAGGCAAATATAAAAAGTTCAGAGATCGCCGCTGTCACCGCAACGAGTATGCGAGAGGGAATTGTTCTTTATGATGCACAGGGTAAAGAGCTGTTTGCTGTGGCCAATGTAGATGCCCGTGCGGACAGAGAAGTGGCAGAGTTTAATGCCGATTATCCAAATGCAGAGCGGCGCTTTTATGCACAAAGCGGTCAGACATTTGCCCTTGGCGCGTTGCCGCGACTGATGTGGGTTAAAAAGAACAGGCCAAAGCTGTATGAGCAAACAGTGTCCCTAAATATGATCAGCGACTGGGTATTGACAAAACTGAGCAGTGTGATTGCATCTGAGCCTTCTAATGCAGGTACCAGCGGAGTCTTTTCACTTGAAAAACGGCAGTGGGTACCAGAGATGGCAAAAGAGCTTGGTCTCAAAGATGACATCTTCCCCCCGGTGTATGAGCCGAGCACCATTATCGGTGAGGTAACTGCAAAAGCGGCAGATGAAACGGGATTGACCTCTGGAACCCCTGTTGTAATGGGTGGTGGTGATGTACAGCTGGGAAGTGCCGGACTTGGCGTTGTAAAACCCGGAGAAGTTGCAATTCTCGGTGGAACATTCTGGCAGCAGCTGGTCAATATGCCGACACCGGCAACCGATCCAGATATGGATATCCGTATTAATCCGCATGTTATTCCCGGCATTTCACAGGCGGAAGGGATTACCTTCTTTTCAGGACTTGTTATGCGATGGTTCCGTGATACGTTTTGTAATGAAGAGAAGGCGTTGGCGGTAAAGCAGGGTCTTGATCCCTATGTTTTATTAGAGAAGATGGCTAATGAAATTCCGGTGGGTTCACACGGTATTTTGCCGATCTTTTCGGATGCAATGCATTATGGAAAGTGGTATCATGCAGCACCGTCATTTCTCAACCTCTCACTTGATCCGGCAAAAAGTTCCAAAGCGGCACTCTTTCGTTCACTCGAAGAGAATGCTGCCATTGTTTCGCATCTTAATCTTGAAGCTATCTTCGCCTTTACTGGGGTGCAGACCGATACGATCACTTTTGCCGGAGGGGCAAGCAAAGGTCCCCTCTGGTGCCAGATTTTGGCCGATGTCACCGGCAAACAGATACAGATTCCGGCTGTGAATGAAGCCACGGCCTTAGGCGGTGCATTTGCCACAGGTGTTGCTGTCGGTGAATATGGTTCCATCGAAGAGGCAGCCAAATCACTGGTCAGCTGGAATAAAACATATGAGTCTAACAGAACTAACACTGCGTTATACGCCGATATTGCAGCCAAATGGAAAGAGGCTTATGCCGCACAACTGTCATTGGTAGACAAAGGCATTACCACTTCAATGTGGAAAGCACCCGGATTGTAAGTACCGGACCATAATTAATATTTAAACGCGCTTTATCATACAAATTATTCATATAAAAAGTATGAATGATTATAGTACATTAGCGAACCAGACTAAAAAGCCTCACCGACGATGATGAGGTTTTCACTGAATTTGTCAGCAGTGTGTACTTCATAATTTGATTTATAGTGTTTATAGTGTTTGGACTGTTTGTGACCTTCAAGTGCATCTTCATTTGCCCATGCTTCGATAACGATGAAACGGTTTGGCTCGCTCTCAATTTGGTAGATGTTATATTTGAGGCATCCATCTTCCTCTCGTGAGGGTTGTACCATCGCTTCGAGCAAGTTGTGAAGTTGTGTGGCATGTCCTTCTTTAGCGACAAATGTGACTTTTTTAGTAATTTGCATAATGTTCCTTTTATTTGGCATTTTTCAATTTATTCTGTTCGAGTTCCCAGTACTCCATATCAAAAAGATCATGGGAAGCGAGGCTTTTCCAGCCGCCGAGTTGTTCAGCGATCAGCATCGCTTTTAGGGTATGTTCGACGATATCTGAAATAATACCAGCTTCTTTCTCATCTTTACCCAAAGCGACGGCACCAAACCCTTTGATGATGGCATAACGCGGAGCCGGATCGAGCATAATATGCGTATCATTAGCATAGGTGTTAAAATAATTTTGGTAGGCTTTAACAAATTGCTCAAGTCCCGCATCCACATCGCCCTCAATGACCGCCGGAAACGGCTTAATACGAATGATATGCTCCGGGGTCAAGCCGCCTTTGGCAAGAATCTCTTCTATGTTTAGCAGCTGCGAAAAAATGCAGGCTTCAATGGTCGTAATAGGCTTTACTATGACCGCTGTAGCGCGCAGGGAAGATACTTTTTCCTGCAAAGTTTTTAGTAATTCGTCTGATATGGACTTTGGTGTACAGCTTTGAGGAAGTGTTGTATGCTCCGTAATATAATCTTCGGCACGGGTAACGAGTTTGATCATCTTATCGTAGCTGCGCGCAGCATCATTATCAAAGCTGAAAAGACCATGATTCAGCAGTAAAATACCATCAAGCTTATCCCAGTCAAGATCACGTGTCAGATCAAAAATATGTTTGGCAAGAATAAATCCGGGCATAACATAATCAACAATCAGCATATTTTCGCCATAAATCTCCTGCAGCAGTGCTTTGCCGTTAGGTGTATTTGAAAGTGTTACGACGGCATCGGTATGGGTATGATCAACATAATCAAAGGGGATGATGGCATGTAAAATGGCTTCAATGGAGGGGTTGGGAGCCGACTGATCACGCAAAGCGGCACGCTGTTCTGTTACCATCTGCGTATCACTGAGTTCCTCACGCGATGCCATGGTGATTAATACATCCAAATCCACCGGTGAAAAGCCTGCTTCTTCAATGCTCACCAGATTCCAGCCGCTGCCTTTGACATAAAGGGTATCGCCGATTTTTACAGAAGTATTTCCGCCGCCGTGCAGAACAAGTTCGTCTGATTGCCCCAGTAGTCGTGAGGTATAGACCCGCATGGCTAAAGGGTTGTCATTCAGTTTTTCTGCTTCTTTTTTGTTAAAGAGATTTTTCATTCATATTTTCCTTTTTTCATTTATTTGCCAATAATCTGCTCAGACTCAAGATCGTACCGATAATGAACTATATCTCCAGTCAATACTCTGATAATCTTCATCTCATTCTTTAAGTATCCAAGATATTCTGGCAATTGCAGGGCTAAGATAATGTTCAGACTCAGGTTTACCAAGCAATAAAATAGCTGTTCTTGTGATCTTGCCATTGACGGTAATCTTCGCCTTATTTAAAAACGTTTTATCATCCCAGAGATCATCAATGCTAGCACCTTTACAAATACCAATACTCCAGTCCTCAATCATCATTTAATCCTTCGCTTCCCAATGTCCAGCCTTTAAGCTTCCTACTCTTATCACTCTCTTTTCATCTTTGAGTTTTTTAATGACCTTCTTCACACCAGACTCACTCATAGTAGTTTTTTCACATATCTCTCTAATAGTTATTTCACTGTTTTTCTTAATCATAGAAAGTATTTTTTGGTCACTTTTTAGATTACTTTTTTGGTCACTTCTACTCTCTTCTTTTATGAAATCTTTTAGTGATTTGAGTATACTTTGAAGCATAAACTCAATAAATGGGGTGCTCTCTCCCTCAGTTCCCGCATCTTCAAGTGCGTTATAGTATTTTTGTTGATTCTCTTTCACAATGCTTTCGATAGGAATAAATGAAAAAAGTTCTCTATATGACTTAAGTATAACACTCTGCCAAAGCCTGCCGATGCGCCCATTTCCATCACTGAACGGATGAATAAATTCAAACTCATAGTGAAAGATACAACTCACGACAAGAGGGTGTTCCTCAGTTGTACCAAGCCATTCAAAAAGCTCTACCATTAATTCATGAACTCTATAGGGTGGCGGAGCAATATGACTTACCCCATCCTTCCCATAAACACCAACATTTGCATTTCTGAAGTTTCCTGCATTATTTAGAAGTGTGTCCATCAT
>Ga0164318_10005016_pt1 | contig 12784 bp, 8 predicted proteins | sample GuaBasSedimGuay9_FD_113734 | JGI IMG/M metagenome (GOLD analysis project Ga0164318, IMG submission 113734) | Subseafloor sediment microbial communities from Guaymas Basin, Gulf of California, Mexico - Guay9, Core 4571-4, 0-3 cm | ecosystem: Environmental > Aquatic > Marine > Hydrothermal vents >... | reverse complement strand
TCTTGTTCTTGTGCCCCAGGTTAGAGCACATGAGCTGGGAAGAAAAATCAATGTATGGTTTTCCGTCTTCATCGTAAAAGAAGACCCCATCGGCATCCTTGACCACCATGGGGGTATGCCAAGCGTTTTGACGATTCCAGGTGCCAAAGGTGTGTTTTGTAAACTCAACTACCTTTCGCTTCAATTCGCTCATGGCGCTCTCCTCTTGGTTGGAATTTGTTTAAGGCAGTAGTTCGATGATTTCCTCATAGGTTTCTGGCCGCCTGTCTCTGAAAAATTGCCAGACATTTCGGACCTCACGGATCATGTCAAAGTCCAGATCTGCCACAACCAGCTCGTCCTTGTCTCTACCAGCCTCGGCCACAATTTGTCCCCGTGGGTCACAGAAGTAACTAGTTCCGTAAAATTCTCCGATATCCCAGGGTTGCTCGTGGCCAACCCTGTTAATAGCCCCGACAAAGTATCCATTGGCCACGGCATGGGCTGGCTGCTCCAGCTTCCACAAGTATTCAGAAAGCCCCGCTACTGTGGCGGAAGGGTTAAATATGATCTCAGCCCCATTGAGCCCGAGGATACGGGCACCTTCTGGAAAATGGCGATCATAACATATATACACTCCGACATCGCCGTAAACTGTCCTGAACACAGGATAGCCAAGATTTCCCGGTTTGAAATAGAACTTTTCCCAGAAGCCGGGATGGGTATGGGGAATATGGTTTTTTCTGTATTTACCTAGATAGGTGCCGTCGGCATCAATGATAGCGGCAGTGTTGTAATAGACACCAGTAATTTCTTCTTCGTAAATCGGGACCACAATTACCATGTTGTATTGTTTTGCCTTCTCTTGCATGAGCTTTACTGTGGGCCCCTCTGGTATCTTCTCCGTAGCGCTGTACCATTTTACATTTTGCTCCGCAGGGAAATAAGGGCCATAGAATAATTCTTGAAGGCAGAGGATTTGTACACCCTTATTGCCGGCCTCCTCTACCAGCGCCACATTTTTTTCGATCATGTGTTCCTTCAATTTTTCAACGGTTTCTTCGCCGGATAATTCACACTTGGTTTGAATCAGTCCACATTTTACTACTCTAGCCATTTTAGATCCTCCCATGAACAAAGATTAGACACCTAAGCAAAAGACCATTTATTAAAATACCAAGAGGCCTTATACACCTAAGTTGGGCCTCATGACAAGGGTTTTGGTGTCGGGCGGGACTGAAAACGGAGTGTTAGCTGACGAGTGATCTCACGCACAATATGGTCCATGTTGAACGGCTTGCTCATGAGTATGACATTTTGTAGATCACCGGCAAGTTCTTGTTCTTTTGCCAGGCTTTGATGGCGAGATAATAGGCATATGAGAGGTGGAGCATGAGAGGTGGAGATTTTTCTCAAAAAAGGGGCCAAGTGTTGTATCGAATCTTCAATGCCCACAATTATGGTATCCGCCTTGCCCTTGTAGGCAAGTCTCAAGGCCTGGTTTAAGCTCGAAATAAATACAGTTGCACCCTTTCCCTTTAACACTTGTGCGACAAGGCCCATGAGAGGGTCATCATTGTCAACAAGCACAATCCGCTTTTTCTTCAAAATCTTGCCCGGGGCTAGAATTCTTGGCTCTGGCGGTTTCTTGAGAGCCGGAAGTGACAGGACAAAAGATGCCCCATGGCCTGGCCGGCTGATCAAGCTTACTTCCCCTCCATACCTCCGGAAAATAGCAGCAGCAAGAGACAAGCCCACACCCAAGTGGTTAGGTTTTGAAGTATAAAAAGGATCAAAGATCCTTTCCCTCTCCTCCTCAGGGATACCTCGACCGTTGTCTTGTATGTAGATATGGGCCTGTCCTGAATGCTCTTCCAGTGTGATGAGGACCCTTCCTCTAGGAGATGCCTCCAATGCGTTGGCGATTACGTGTCCTATAGCTTCCTTGATGAGATCCGGACTCCCATTGACAACCGGCATCGCCCTGATGAATGTTTCAAGGCTTACTGCATCCACGGACTCCATTGAATGTTTCACAAGCACTTTGGCGAATTCCTGGGCTTCTTGGATTATCCCTGCCAGCTCCACTGCCTCCTGTTCAGCGTCTTCATCTTTATGTAAGGTGCCAAGAACAGTGATAATTCTCTCAGTTCTTTCCTTTGCCCGTACAAGTGCCTGCAAAGGTTCAGCAGTTTCATTTTTTTCAAGTCTGCCTTGCTGGGCGCAGTGTTCCAGTAAGCTCGCGCATAACTGCAATTGCCTGGCAATGCCTTGAGAAAAGTGGGAAATGAGTCTCAACTTTTCCTCTCTCAAACGTCTTGCCTCTGCCTTTTTGCGGTTTTTTAGGGGGATAAGGGTCACTAGAAAGGCCCTGCGTCCATTGTGTCGTATTTTTCCGACCCGGGCTTCGCAGGGAACGGATTGACCCCACTTATCCACCAAGGTAAGATCATAAATGTCAGGAGCGGTCTTACCCTGGATTCTTTTCTGATATATTTTCTTAACGAATTCCAAAGACTCCTCATGTATAAACTCCTCAAAAGGCCTTCCCACAACTGCGTTTTTCTCATACCCAAACTCGGATAAGATTTTCTTGTTTGCGAAAAGAATTTTTCCATCTTGAAGCAGGGCCAGGTACCCTGGAATTTCATTTAGTAACATCTCATTATGCCTAGCTTTTTTTGCCAAGAGTCGGGCGTGGCTTCTGGCTTCACGCAGCTTGTTCCTATATATTGACACCTGTTTTTCGAGGCGGGAGATTCGTGCGGTTAACCTTTCGGTATCTAGCTTCTCCATCGACACACCTTAGAGAGAGAAAACAAAGGTCGCAAATCCTGGAAAGATTGCCCTTGATGCTCATTGCTATATAACGTATCATACCTTGGTCTTGCATAACAACAAAGAACTCCCTTCGGACTGCCCTGATTATGAACACAACCAAACCCTTTGTTCATCTACATGTTCATACCGAGTACAGCCTTCTAGACGGGGCCATAAGGATTCCCAAGATGCTTGAAAAGGCCTGGTCTATGGGCATGGATTCTGTGGCCATTACGGATCACGGGAACATGTTTGGAGCCGTGCAGTTCTTCGATCAGGCGCGCAGAAGTGGCATAAAGCCGATTCTTGGTTGCGAGGTGTATCTGGCTCCTGGAGATAGGCGTGACCGGTCCGCAGGCTCCAACGGAGGGCCTACTTCGTATCATCTGATTCTCCTGGTTATGGATGGAGCCGGATACAAGAATCTTTCCAGGCTCGTGACCCTTGGACATCTGGAGGGTTTTTATTATCACCCCCGGATAGATATGGAGTTATTGAGAGAGCTAAATTCCGGCCTGATCGCCCTTTCAGCTTGCCTGAAGGGCCCGGTCGCCTTTCCCATTAGGGAGGGGAAACTGGAGCTGGCACGTGACAAGGCCATAGAGCTGGCCTCCATATTTGATAAGGACAGGTTTTTCTTGGAAGTTCAAGCAAATGGAATGCGGGATCAGGAAAAGGTGAATGCAGCCCTTAAGGAATTAGCCCAGGAGCTTTCCCTTCCCATAGTTGCCACCAATGATTGCCACTACTTGGATAGAAAGGACTCAGAGGCCCATGACGCGTTGCTTTGCATTCAGACGGGGAAAACGGTTAATGATACCAATCGGCTAAAGTTCCCCACTGATGAGTTTTACTTCAAGTCTCGCGAGGAGATGGAGAGAGCTCTACCTGAGTTTGAAGAAGCCCTGGATAATACCGTCCTTATTGCGAGCAGATGCAACTTCGACATGGAATTCGGCAAATACAAATACCCGGTCTTTGACGTTCCCGGGGGAAAAAGCTTGGACGACATTCTAAGGGAGCAGGCACACAAGGGGTTTCTGGCCAGGCTCCAGGAAATGGAGGAAATTGAAGGCAAAGTGCCGGAGGAAAAGGAACAACAATACAAGGACAGATTGGAATATGAGCTGGATATCATCTGCAAGATGGGTTTTGCTGGTTATTTCTTGATCGTATCAGACTTTATTGAATATGCGAGGCGTTCCAATATACCTGTCGGTCCCGGCAGGGGTTCAGCCGCTGGATCGCTTGTGGCCTATTGTCTCCGGATAACCAATATTGACCCCATTAAGTATGGTCTTCTATTTGAACGGTTTTTGAATCCGCAGCGGATAAGCATGCCTGATATAGATATTGATTTTTGTATGAACGGAAGGGATGACGTCATCAGGTATGTGGCGGAGAAATACGGCAAGGAGAATGTGTGCCAAATAATTACATTCGGCACGATGAAGGCGAGAGCCGTGATACGGGATGTTGGCCGCACCCTCAACATCCCCCTGGCAGAGGTGGATAGAATCGCAAAAATGGTGCCTGAGGGCCCAAATGTTAGTCTTGAAAAGGCTATAGCTTCGGAACCTGAATTGCAGGCTCTGGAAAAGGAAAAGCCTTATGTGGCCAAGCTTCTGAGAATATCCAAGGCATTAGAGGGCCTTGCCAGGCATGCCTCTACCCATGCTTCGGGCGTGGTCATATCAGACAGACCGCTCGTAGAATATCTGCCCCTGTATAAAGGGTCTAGGGATGAGATCATGACCCAGTTCACCATGGACCGGATAGAACAGCTGGGCCTCATAAAATTTGACTTCCTTGGACTTCGAACCCTCACGGTGATCAAGCACACCATTGATCTTATAGAAAAGACCCTCGGGCACAAGGTGGATATAGAAAAGATACCCCTGACCGACGCAGCTACGTACCAGCTCTGCTGCGAGGGTAAGACAACGGGGGTTTTCCAACTGGAAAGTGACGGGATGAAAGACCTTATGAGGCGGTTAAAACCAGAGGTTTTTGAGGACATGGTCGCCCTTGTAGCCCTTTATAGGCCTGGTCCGCTCGGCAGTAACATGATCGACGAATTTATCCAGGGAAAACATGGAAAGGTGAAAATTAATTATATTCTTCCCCAGCTTGAGCCCATTCTCAAAGAAACTTACGGAGTGATCCTTTACCAGGAACAGGTGATGAGAATCGCACAGAGCTTGGCCGACTATAGCTTGGCAGAGGCCGATGAGCTACGTAAGGCCATAGGCAAGAAAAAGCCTGAGGTTATGGCCAAACACAGGGAACGCTTTGTAGAAGGCTCTGTGAAAAACGGTGTGGACAGGGAAACAGCGGAAAGATTGTTCGAGTTGATAGAAAAGTTTGGTGGGTATGGATTCAATAAGTCGCATTCTGTAGCTTATGCCATGATCGCTTACCAAACAGCATACTTGAAGGCCCATTACCCTGTTCAGTTTATGGCGGCCCTGCTGACCCAGGACATGGGAAATCAGGATAAGACTATCAAGAACCTGGCGGAGTGCAGGGAAATGGGCATAGAAATTCTTCCACCAGACATAAATGAGAGTGAGGCAGATTTTTCCGTTGTTGAAGGAAAGATCAGGTTCGGCCTGGGGGCGATAAAGAATGTGGGCCTCAAGGCGGTGGAATCCATTATTGAGGAGCGTAAGGCCAATGGACCCTTCAGGTCCATTCACGATTTCTGCAGGCGGGTTGAAGGCGCCAAGGTTAACAAAAGAGTTTTAGAAGGTCTGATACAGTGCGGGGCCTTTGACTTTACAGGTATACCGAGAGCTCGGCTTTTTGCAGCCCTTGATGACATATCCAGATTTTGTGGAACATCCCATGACCCGAATCAGCTTAGCATGTTCGGAGCCTATGCTGGGGAATCCGGAGGTTCAGCGGTGCTTTTTGAGTTGCCGGATGCGGAGGAATGGGGCTTTAAGGAAAAACTCAGAAGAGAGAAGGAATCCTTGGGCTTTTATATAAGTGGGCATCCTTTGGACAGGTTTAGGGAGGAGCTGTCACGTCTTACCACCTGTAGTATTCAAGACCTCTCCCATGAACAGGACCGCTCCACAGTACTGGTTGCAGGTGTCGTTGAAAGCATGAAGATTAAGAGAACAAAAAAAGGCGACAAGATGGCGGTTGTGAGCCTGGAGGATTTGAGCGGCTCTATTGAAGTTATTATCTTTCCAGACCTTTTCTCTTACACGTCCTCGTTGCTCAAAAGTGACGAGCCCCTACTAGTGAACGGCAGCTTGGAAAAGACTGAAACTTCGCTCAAGATTATAGCAAAGGAGTTGACTACTCTTGACGCAGCTAGAGAAAAAATTTTGCGGGCCCTCGAACTCCCCTTAAATGAGGAAATGGTAAAGGATGAATTGCTCCAGGATATAAAGGCCTTGGCCTTTACCTACCCGGGTGAATGCCAGCTTCGGTTTCGGATCAAAAGCAGCAATGGAGATTCCTACGTGGTGGTTGCCCATAATCGTTACAGGGTTATGCCTGCCCCGGAGCTTATTTCCAATCTAGAGACCCTGCTAGGAACCCAAGTAAGGAAGCTTACAAGCTGATGGCCCTGCTTCAGGGAATCTTGCTTTATTTAGAATCAATCTGTTCCACAAAAGAAATATGCCGTGCGTTTATTAGAAACGTATGATCGTTAGAATGAAGATAGAAGAATTCTTTGGAGTTATTGAGGAAGTCAGAAAGCCGTGAATGGGTAACGGGCATGGAATAGAGTACCCTGCCTTCGATGCTGCCACCTTGGCAAAAATTAATACGAACATCAATTTCGGTATGCGAACCCGCTTGAGATTTGGGGTCCTCGTCTTTCAACTGAACCTTGATGATGTTCCTTTTTTGGATAATTATCACCTTGCCATCTTTTTCAAAAGGGATATATCTCCGCTCGCTGCATAACAACTCCTGGAGGCTTTCTTGGCCCCCATGAAAAGGGGATGTAGGGGAAAGGAAGAAGACACCGTCTAGGGCTTCCTTTCCTGCGAGGAAGACCTTTGCATTCTTTTTGAGAGTTTCTATCTTAAGCGGGGGAATTGATTCGGTCATATACCTTACACCTCGCCTCTAGCACTGGCCTCGTCTAGGAGACGTGCTCCTTCCATGAGCAAGGACATGGTGCTTGCGTGAATGGTTTGCTGCGGAAAAGAACTACACGAAACAACCTTGAATTCGCCGCTTTGGAAACTCATTAGGTGAAAGAAAGCCTCCTGGCCGATCAAGACCCCTGCTTCTGCGTGAATAATCTGGCCATCCCTTATGAATATGTTTCCCCTTTGCCCATTACTCTCTAAGGTTATTTTCACATTTTTGTCTCCGGTAGCCACACTTTGGATAATGTCCATGGCACTCATGTCTTCTAGGGAGCCTTCAATGCCTTTTTTGGGATGCCTTTGAGCCCGTGCACTAATGGCACGCGAGAGCTTGAGGACAAGGAGGTCTGGCTCAAATGGCTCCGTGATAAAGTCATCGGCACCTGCTCTGAGGCATTCTGTGGCGAGAGATTGTGAGTCACTGGGTGCAAGGAAAAAGAATGGTATTTGGGAAAATTCCGAATGGTTCCTCAGCATGGCGCACAATTGAACGCCGGCCATTTGTGTCGTGGATATCTTACACAGCACAGCGTCTGGTGGAGAAGGGGCTATTTTCTCCATTGCCTCAGAGGGATGAGTAAGTAATGAGACCTTAAAACCGTCGCTTTGCAAGCAAAGTACCACATCCGAAGAAAGGTTAAATCCTTCGCCTATTATCAATATTGAACGCTTTTCTTCGCCAATTCCTCGCAAGAGCCCTTCGTCACGTATAACATGCAGGAAACTTTCTAAGAGCTGACGAGTAGGCCCTCGGTCGCCCCGTTTTCCTAAGTTGGTTCGAATACCGTCAATATCTTTAAGTGCCTCTGGCTGCACTTTCTTAATCTCTAGATATTTATTGACCAAAGAAAGAACCTGGGCTTCGATTCTTTTAGACGGCCCAAAGGTTTGATCACCACTTGATATGATCTCACCTAACGCATAGGGAGTATCAATACTTCTCGCAAGAATGTCCCCTATGTGAGACCCAGAAAGCCAAGCAGCCAAAACAACCGCATCGACCTGAGCCGGGGTGAGCCCTAGTTTCAAGGAGAGCAACTTACAATATCGTACGCGAGCAATGGTCTCCTCAAGCCGCTGGGGCTCTTTTTTCAGGGCCTTTTTGATAATGAATGCAACCAATGAGATTAACGCCTCGCTAACAGCCCCGTAAGGGTGTTCCTGGCCGAGCAGCATTGCCCTCGGATAATAAAAGGAGACGATAGGTGATTGTGCACCAAGAGAAACCTCTTTGGTCCAGGGCCCTCCAGGCCTGTACTTTTCCCCGTTTACTAAGATCATATCACTACTTTGTATTTTCTTCTCTCGTGATAACTCCTTTGGTGTCTGTACCCAAGCTGTTATTTCTACCCCTTCTGCTTTGAGTAGTCCCCTTATCGCCCTGTAGCGGTCTAGGTCTGGTTCCAGGACTACAGCCTTCTTTTTCCCCCTGACCTGTAAAGCAGGCTCGACGTTTTTGTCTTTTTTGGGAATAGAGATCGTAAATTCTTCTGGAAGCTGGACTTCAATTTTTGGCGCGTATTTCTTCCCCTTATAATTAATCCCTATGGCCTCCATAATTTCGGGCCTGGATGCCACTAGGAGTTTTAACTTGATATGGGATGGGAGAACACGGGCCAAGTGACCTGTTTTCGTCTCGTCCGTGGGATCGTCCATTGCGACGAGAAAAGATTGAGATGTGGAATCAAATCCAATAGGAAATACCATCAGGCGTTCAGCTAAAGACAAAGGAATTGCCTGCTTTGCTTCGTGGGAGCAAGGACTTTCCAGCAATGGCTGATAAGGTATACCGTAGATTTCTTCCCATGACTTTCCCAAAGCAGAGTAGTCCATCAACTGAAGGAACGCGATGCTCTCGTCCAGAGACAAATTCATGGTGAGGGCATAGTCCTCTGCACGGGCTACTTGATCTTGAGCCAGTCGCCCCGTATCCAAGAGGTATCTCTTGAGTTTTTCGTTTCTGTCCATAAGGAATAATAGTTTTTCTAAGCTCCTTCCGTTTTGGTCAGATATTGATTCCCTTCCTCTTCGCTGATCACGCCGTTTTCCAGCAAGGACTTTACATGATCTTCCATTGTCTGCATTCCCATGCTTCGACCCGTCTGCATTACCGAAAGAATTTGGTAGGTTTTGCCTTCCCTAATCAGGTTTTGGATCGCGGGTGTGCAAATCATAACTTCAACCGCAGCTACCCTAGATTTGCCATCGGCTGTTCTGAGCAATCGTTGAGCAATTACTCCCCTGAGAGACTCTGAAAGCATGGTTCTGATCTGGGGTTGTTGTGTAGTAGGAAAAACGTCGATTATTCTATCTACGGTTTTGGGTGCACTTGACGTATGCAAGGTTCCCAAAACCAACAGGCCCGTTTCTGCGGCGGTTAGGGCCAATTGGATTGTTTCCAGGTCGCGCATTTCGCCCACTAGTACGACGTCAGGATCCTCCCTGAGAGCCGCTCTAAGGCCTGCAGAGAAGCTTTCCATATGCACATCAAGCTGCCTTTGCTGAATCAGGCATTTGCCCTTTGGATGAATGAACTCGATCGGGTCTTCTAGTGTGATGATATGATAATTTTTTTCCTTGTTAATCAGGTCTAGCATAGCAGCTAAAGTAGTTGATTTACCCGATCCGGTGGCCCCCGTCACAAGCACTAAGCCGCTTTTGACCCTTGCTAAATTGTAAACTGACTCAGGAATGCCTAGCTCTCGAAGGGTGCGGATCTTTGTGGGGACCAGACGGAAAGCACCTCCAAAACCTTTTCGTTCCATAAACACATTTGCGCGAAATCTGCCCACTCCTTCCAGTTCGTAAGCAAAATCAATGTCTTTTCTCTTCTTGAACAAGGTTAAATGGTCTTCATCAAGGATTTCCATCAGGAGTATTTCCACTTCTTCTGGGGTCAGGTCATGGTACTTTGTGCGTTGCAGGTATCCGTTGATGCGAAGTATGGGGGGCTCTCCCGCAGAAATATGGAGATCCGAGGCGCCGTATTCCACCATTAATTTCAGCAATACATCTATCTTGGCCACAAAGACCCTCCCGGACGCGCTAAGTGGTATTAGAAATGTGTATCAAGATCTATGCCATCGCCAATGCGCGGAATGCTATCCGGGAACCGAGTAAAGCAAAGGAAAAATAAATACTTGGCCGGTCCTAGAGGCATGAGGTTAGGGTTTACAGGGCAGGGCACGAGGTCAACGTCACAATTTTGGCGCCCATACGTGTGCAGGGAAGGGATCAGAGTTCTGTCCTGCCAAGCTTGTCATAGTCTTCGGGCGTATCAAGATCTATTTCCCGGTAGGAGGGGCCGGCATCAACAAGGAGTGCAGAATTTCTATAGGCCGCAAATATTTCTCTTCCCCCCGTATCACCCTCAAGTCTCAACAGCTCAGGAAAATACCTCTTGCCGAATATCACCGGATGGGATCTGCGGCCTTGGATCTTTACCGCCCCTAGGTCTTTCCCTGAGTGGATATATTTTGTTAGGAGTCGATTGATGAGGTTCGAATCGATGTGGGGCATGTCTGCTAGAATGATCATGACATGATCACAGTGTCTCTCTATTTGCTGCATTCCTGCCCGGATGGATGTGCCCATTCCAAGCCTGTATAGTTCGTTGTAAACCACTCTCACCTTTGTTAGGAGGCCGTCATTTTCGAGGGCGTGCATAATTTTCTGCGCCTGGTGTCCTAGAACTACCACGATCTTGTCCAGCTTGGAAGCAAGGGCTTCCGCTACCATAGTGCATATCAACGGCATTCCTTTCACAGGTAATAGTTGCTTTGGCTTACCCATTCGGCTGCTCTCGCCTGCAGCAAGAATAAGGCCTGCCACTGTCTGTCCTGTGCTATTGCCTTCTGGCATTTGTATTGATCTCTTTTTTGAAAAAGTTGTGGTCAGAATCTTTGCGTCACGTGAATGGCCATGAATTTTCCATGCAAAAGAGTCTTGATGGCCAGGCCACCACTTTTGAATCATAGAGTATGCCAGATATAAGATGATTCTTTAGGCCCACGCATTGCTTCTAAGGTTGTGGCTCAATCCGGGCTTGCTATTCTTCCTTATTTTTTTATGATTATCTGCGTCCTACTTTCTTGTCAATTACAAAAGAAACGGTAGCAGACTAGCCACAGGGAGCTTAAAGAACACACTCAATGACACAATGCTAAAGACGCAGATAAAAAAGCTTTTTGAAAATTGTAACCTTTGCCCTCGGTCATGTGGCGTAAACCGTAATGGCGAGACCTACGAGGAAAGCCCCAAGGGCTACTGCCGCCAGAGTTCCACCATGAAAGTGGCATACATAGGCCCCCATATGGGAGAAGAGCCGCCTATTACCGGACAAAAGGGGGCAGGAACGGTTTTTTTCACTGGGTGCAGCCTTCGGTGTTGCTATTGTCAGAACTATCAGATTTCCCATAGAGGCTTAGGACAGCCAATAACACCTGAAGACCTTGTTGGAAGAATTATCAATATGATCAAGAGCTATGGTGTGCACAATGTAAGCTTTGTTACACCAGATCATTTTTTCCCCCACGTATTTGACGCAGTAGATAAGTTGAGGAAGAAGGGGTGTAGACTACCCATTGTAATGAACGTATCGGGCTACCAGTCTGTGGAACTGCTGAAATTGGCGGAAAATTATACCGACATATACCTCCCTGACTTCAAGTACTCGGATTCGGTGCTCGCTGGAAGACTTTCTTCTTGCCAGGATTACCCTGAAATTGCATTGTCAGCACTGGAGGAAATGCTCAGGCAGAAAGGCTTTCTGAAGATCAGCAATGCGAGCCCAGGGATTGCTACGAAAGGGGTGCTGGTGCGTCACTTGATCTTGCCAGGGCATGTAGAGAACTCCTGTGATGCTCTCACTATGCTTTTTGTGGAATTTGGATCCAAATTACCCTTGAGCCTCATGAGCCAGTACTACCCGGCTATCCTCCAAAAGTTTCCCGAACTCAATCGGCGCATCAGAAGGGATGAGTTTGGGAAAGTACTGGATCATGCAAAGGATCTAGGTTTTGAGACGCTCTTTGTTCAATATCCGGATCAGGGCCTTGTGGACCCGAATAAAAGGCCGCGGTTTCTCCCTGATTTCTCGTCTCCAAACCCCTTTAGCCAGGAACTCTCCTGATCTTTCTATTTAAAAGGCAAGACAACGCCGTGTGTTAGGTTCTTGGTTGACATAGGCCGGTTAACTTTGTTACAAAAATCACATTCTTTACAGTCAGTTCCAAAAAATATTATGGCCGATATCTGAATCTGTTTGTGAAAGGAGAAGAGAGATCATGGAAGCACTTACCCCTTTCTATGAAGTGAACGAAGCGCTGGTAGCAATGGGAGCAGAAAAGCTGAATCTTTGCATGCAGTGCGGGATGTGCGCTGGCTCTTGTCCCTGGCGCATTGTGGACGGTCCTTTTAATATCAGGCGGCTGATCCGCATGGCGCAGCTTGGTGTTGAAGGGTACGAATCGGATGATATCCTCTATGGTTGCACCACATGTAACAAATGCGTGCTCAAGTGCCCCAGGGGAGTTACCATAATTGATATTGTCAGGTCCATGCGTTCAATGATAGCCGAGACAGGGGCGATTCCTGGAGTACTTAGGACCATAACCGGGAGCGTGCACAGCCAGGGGAATCCGTGGTCAGAGCCCAGGGAAAAGCGCACGGAATGGATGGAAGGGCTGGATGTGCCCACATTCGATGAAGCTACCGAGTATTTCTTGTTTGTATGTTGTACCTCAGCCTATGACCAAAGAAGCCGTAACATAGCCCGTTCAATTGTAAAGGTTCTCAAGGCGGCAGGAATCAGTTTTGGGGTTATCGGGGAGGAGGAGAACTGCTGTGCAGAGTCCACGCGCAAGATC
>Ga0164318_10005012_pt1 | contig 12790 bp, 9 predicted proteins | sample GuaBasSedimGuay9_FD_113734 | JGI IMG/M metagenome (GOLD analysis project Ga0164318, IMG submission 113734) | Subseafloor sediment microbial communities from Guaymas Basin, Gulf of California, Mexico - Guay9, Core 4571-4, 0-3 cm | ecosystem: Environmental > Aquatic > Marine > Hydrothermal vents >... | reverse complement strand
TAAGTTTTAGGTTGATTTACATTTATTTGGGTCTATATCTTTTTTGGCTTAAAGGTCCAAGTAAAATTAAATTCGGCCACCTGCACTCCTTCTTCATTCCTTCCTACCGATTTTACAGTAACAATCTTTCCTTCTCCATCAGATAGGCTGTCTTCAACTGCTTTTGTAATATCTTCGCCTTGTTCACATTTGAATACTATCTTTCCGGTAGCTTTTTTTGTAAATTTTGCATTCATATCGTATACCAACATAGAAATCGGCACCGGAGCATCACCAATAGATGCCATTGCTAAAATTCCTGTTGATAATTCGGCAGCCATTGCCAATACAGCAAAATATACAGATTTAAAAGGATTCTTGTTCAAATACTTATAAGGTACTGACACCTCAGCTTCATGGAGATTAATTTTCTTTACTTTTAGTCCAACAAAAAAGCCTAAAGGTAAGTTCTTCAACATAAAAATACGCATACGAAAAGTATTCGTAGCTAAATCTCTAATCTTATTTTTAGTCATTTAATTATTTATAATTGGTTTTTTGGTGTTCTGCTCTATAAAACAGCCTCCGGCCTATGCCGGAGGGCTATCTTACTTTTTGTTTGGCTAAAAACAATATTTATTTGCTTCTATCATTTGATCAGCAATACGACGACGAGCAGCTTTAACATTAACCGGAGCAGTTTTAGTAAAACGCTTCATTCCCATTAACATAGCTTGTTGCTCATCACCTTCGGCAAATGAATTAACAGTATCAATACCATATTTATTCATTTTACTGGCAGCATCATACATATGAACTTCAAGCATATCTTTAAAAGCTGAAATATTTTTATGATTCATGCTCTCTAATTTTTCAACGCGAAGCAACATAGACTCAGCAGCATAAGTTACCATAATCATATCTGCAATTCCCATCAATATTTCTTGTTCATCGTTAAAGGTAGCCATAAATTTTTGAATAGCAGCACCTGCAACCATTAAAACAGCTTTTTTAAAGTTTAAAACAAGTTTCTTCTTTGATTCGTAGTAATCTGTTGAAGCAGAACCAAAATCAGGAATACCCATTAATTCTTTTGCAACAGCCTTAGCGGGTGTTAAAAGGTCTAAATTACCTTTCATTGCTCTTTTAAGAAGTTCGCAAACGATAACCATACGGTTAATTTCGTTTGTTCCTTCAAAAATACGATTAATACGTGCATCGCGATAAGCTTTTTCTACCGGAGTTTCGGAAGAATAACCCATACCACCATAAATCTGAACACCTTCGTCAGCAACATAATCCAAAACCTCTGAGCCATATACTTTAGCTATTGAAGCTTCAATGGCATACTGATAAATACCTTCGATAGTAGCTTTTCCTATGTCCATTCCTTCAGACATAAATCCATCCTTTGCATCATCAATATTTTGACTAGCACGATAAACCAAAGATTCTAAAGCAAAAGTGCGAATTCCCATCTCGGCAATCTTATACTTTATTGCTCCAAAACTAGAAATTAATGTTTTGAATTGTTTACGTTCGTTAGCATAATTAATAGCGTTATCAATAATAGCTTTACTTGCCCCTATTGAAGCACCACCTAACTTAATACGACCAAGATTCAAAATATTTAAAGCAATTTTAAATCCTTTATTTCGTTCACCTAAAAGGTTCTCAGCAGGCACTTTAACATTATCAAAATACATTTGAACGGTAGTGGATCCTTTGATACCCATTTTTTCTTCATCGGCACCAACAGTAACACCTTCCCAATTACGCTCAACAATAAAAGCACTTAAATTTTTATCATCAGCAATCTTTGCAAAAACAATATATAAATCTGCTACGCCACCATTGGTAATCCATATTTTTACTCCACTCAAAGAATAGTAAGTACCATCTTCGCTAAGAATAGCTCTAGCTTTACCTCCATTAGCATCAGAGCCGGCATCAGCTTCAGTTAAACAATATGCACCAATATATTCACCTGTAGCTAACTTTGTTACATACTTTTGTTTTTGTTCTTCAGTACCATAATATAAAATGGGTAAAGTACCTATTCCTGTATGAGCAGAATAGGCTACGGCAAAACTAAATCCTTTTCCCATTTCCTCAACAGTAAGAATAGAAGTAACAAAATTCTGACCGAATCCGTCATATTCCTCAGGAACAGATATTCCAAGCAAACCTAATTCGCCTGAATCCTTCATCATTTTTGTTAAAAGCTCTCTATCGTGAGTTTCTAATTGATCAATCTGGGGAAGAACCTGAGTATCGGTAAAATCTTTACAACTTTGCTGCATCATTCTTGGCTCTTCGCCAAATTCTTCAGGAACAAATATGTCCTGTGCTGGAGTTTCTCGAATTAAAAATTCGCCCCCTTTTAACATTTTATTTTCTGACATAACTCTATTTAATTCGTTTAATAATTATTTATTTTAATTTATTATAACATTTCATAAATTCCAGCTGCGCCTTGACCTGTTCCAATACACATGGTAACCATGCCGTACTTTTTGTCTCGACGTTTTAGTTCATTCAAAATCTGAACCGTAAGCTTAGCTCCTGTCGCGCCTAATGGGTGTCCTAAAGCAATTGCACCACCATTAACATTTAATATTTCAGGATTAATATCTAATGCTTTTGACACGACCATTGATTGTGTTGCAAAAGCCTCATTAAGTTCAATCAAATCCATATCGGCTAATTTCATGCCTGCATGCTTCAATACTTTTGGAATAGCCATCATTGGACCAACACCCATTTTATAAGGTTCAACACCTGCTACTTGATAATCAACCATACGAGCAATTGGAGTTAGGTTATAACGCTTTAGAGCTTTTTCTGATACAACCAATACAAAACCTGCACCATCAGACATTTGAGAAGAGTTCCCAGCTGTTGATGAGCCATCGGTAGCAAAAACAGGACGTAGTTTTGAAAGTACTTCTACTGTTGTTCCTCTACGAGGACCTTCATCTGTATCAAAAATTTTCTCTCTTGTTTTCATTTTCCCATCTTGGAAATAATTTTCTTTAACCGTGATAGGAACAATTTGATCTTTAAAATAACCGCTATCGATAGCATTAAATGCTTTAGCATAAGAATTAGCAGCAAAAATATCTAGATCTTCACGCTTCAAATTATATTCACGAGCCACCATTTCAGATGTCAGACCCATACTTAAATACCAATTAGGATTAGTTTTGGCAACATCAGGATTGGGAGCTAAACGCCATCCACCCATAGAAATCATTGACATAGTTTCAGCACCTCCAGCAATAATAACATCCGCTATACCGGCACTAACTTTTGCAGAAGCAATGGCAATTGATTCTATTCCCGATGAGCAAAAGCGATTAACTGTAGAACCGGGAACATCAACAGTATCCAAAGACATTAATGATATTAAACGACCCATATTCATTCCCGATTCTGCTTCAGGAAAAGCATTACCAACAACCAAGTCGTCGATTTCTGATTTTTCAATTTGTGGAAAGTCATTCATCAAATGTCTAATAACATCTGCTGCCACGTCATCAGGACGTGTAAAACGTAGAGTTCCTTTTGGAGCTTTACCAATAGCTGAACGATAACCACCTACTATATATGCATTCATTTTTTTTCTTTTTTAATAAAACAATAATTCTATTTAAACTTGATTCTTAATTACGAAGGATTTTACCTTTAGTAATTAAACTTTGTATCCTTTCGAGAGTTTTTCGCTGCATACATAATTCAAGAAATGCTTTACGTTCCAAATCAAGTAAATATTGTTCTGACACCTCAGTTAAAGGTTGCGATATTTCGCCACCAGCCATAACCCAACCTAATTTTTCAGCAATCATACCATCGTGTTCCGACATATAATGTCCAGTTTTAAATCCATCGGATCCAACATAAACCATTCCTAAGGCCTCACGACCTAACACTTTAATATCGTTACGTGGAGCAGGTTTTGTATAGCCTTTTTCAACCAATTGTAATGCTGCCTTTTTAGCAAGTGCCAAATGGTGTGCACGACTAACAACTACTTCATCAATACCTTCTCTCAAATAGCCCAAATCAAAGGCTTCATAAGCAGAAGTTGATACTTTAGCCTGGCCTATACTTAAATATCTATTTAAGAAAGCATTAGTACGAATATCGCCTGCTTGCAAACCATCACCTAAGCGCATAGCAAACTCTTTAGTTCCACCGCCGCCGGGGATAAGTCCAACACCAAATTCAACTAAACCCATATATGTTTCGGCATGGGCTAAAACTTTATCAGAATGCATACAAATTTCACATCCACCACCTAAAGCCATGCCGTGAGGGGCTGAAACAACAGGAATTGAAGAATAGCGTAAGCGCATAGTTGTTTTTTGGAACCACTGAATAGCCATATCCAAATCTTCCCATTCTTGCTCAACAGCAAGCATATAAATCATACCAACATTGGCTCCGGCAGAAAAATGTTCTCCTTCGTTGGAAACAATCAAGGCTTTGTATTCAGCTTCTGCTAAATCAACGGCTTTATTTAGTCCTTCCAAAACACCTTGTCCAACTGTATTCATTTTAGTATGGAATTCAATGTTCAAAACACCATCACCTAAATCAAAAATTGTTGTATCGTTATTTTCCCAAACAACACTAGTACCACGTAAAACTTCTAAAGAAAGAGTTTCTCCCTGTCCGGGAACTTCTTTATAAGATTTTGTAGTAATGTCATAAAAATATTTCAGACCACCTTCAACTTTGTAGAAACTTGTTACACCTGCTTCAAGCATATCGTAAATCCACTGAGAAGCTTTCTTACCGGCCTCTTCCATAGCTTTTACCGTATCTTCAACACCTACTGCATCCCAAGTTTGAAAAGGACCTAATTTCCATCCAAAACCGGCATTTAAAGCATCATCAACTTTATAAATCTCGTCAGAGATTTCAGGTATACGATTGGATACAAACTGAAATAATGAATAAAATGAAGCGCGATAAAAATCTCCTGCTTTACCTTTATCTGCTAGTAAAATTGGCAGTCTTAAACGTAAATCATCAATTCCTTTAGTTTTTTCAAAAACAGAGAATTTTGGTTTTGCATCTTCGGTATATTCCAAAGTTTCGAAATCGAGTGTTAAGAATTTTTTCTTTCCATCTTCAACAACTTTTTTAAAGAAACCTTGTTTTGTTTTAGAACCTAACCAGTTATTTTCCAACATTTTTTGCAAATACTCAGGAACTTTAAACGAGTCATTAGCCTCATCATTAGTGCTATCTTTAATATTATTGGCAACATGAATTAGCGTATCTAAACCCACAACGTCAGCGGTACGGAAAGTAGCTGATTTTGCACGACCAATAACAGGACCTGTAAGTTTATCTATTTCGGTAATTGTTAAACCATAATTTTGTACATTATTGAACAATTCCATAATTGAAAATGTTCCAACTCTATTAGCAATAAATGCTGGAGTATCTTTAGCTAAAACAGCTGTTTTACCAAGGAATTTACCTGCATAATTGGTCAAAAACTCTACAACTTCAGGAGAAGTTTTAGATGTTGGAATAATTTCAAATAGCTGTAGATAACGAGGAGGATTAAAGAAGTGTGTTCCACAGAAATTCTTTTGAAAATCTTCGCTCCTACCTTCAGTCATTTTCTCAACTGAAATTCCAGATGTATTAGTAGTAATTAAAGAACCCTGTTTACGGAATTTTTCAACTTTATCAAAAACTGTCTGTTTAATATCCAGACGTTCAACTACAACTTCTATAACCCAGTCGCAATCTTTAATTTTTGCTAAATCATCATCAAAATTACCTGTTGTAATTCGTTTAGCAAATCGTTTAGAGTAAATAGGTGAAGGTTTAGATTTTAAAGAGGCTTTTAGAGCGTCATTTACAATCCTATTTCTAACCACTTTACTTTCCAATGTTAAACCCTTTGCTTCTTCGGCTTTGTTCAACTCACGTGGAACAATATCAATAAGCAATACTTCGAGTCCGATATTGGCAAAATGACAGGCAATACCCGATCCCATTACACCGGATCCAAGTACCGCTACTTTATTAATTCTTCTTATCATACTGCAAGACTTTAATTAATTATAATACTTTATTATTTTTTAATTTATTTATCTGAATTTTTTCTATATCTTCTTTAACCTGTTCTTTAATAATGGATGTTACTTTTGAAAAAGCTTCAAAGTCTTTTTTATTAATTCTTTCACAAATCTTTTCGTTAAAAGATAGAACAGCTTTTTTTACTTCTCGCCTAAGCTCCACCCCTTTTTCTGTGAGAAAAACCTTAACTACACGTTTATCCTTTAAATTTGATTCTTTATAAATTAAACCATTATCCTCCATATTTTTTAATAGGCGACTCAAACTAGAGCTACTCATTCCCATCAAAGGAGCGACTTTTGTTGCAGGCGTCCCAGATCTTTCAATAATCAGTAACACATAACCAACACCCTGAGTAATACCATTCTGCGCAGCTAATAGGTTATACATACGCATCATCGAGAAAAGTGCTGATCTTAAGTGAAAATCTACTGTAGCTTGAGTATTCATAAAATAATTTTACTATGCATGCATTGCAAATATACTAAAAAACAATGATGCATGCATAGTATTATAGATGCGATTTTTGATAATTATTTGTTAAAATATTAACGACAAATGATTAGAAACTAAAACAAGTCAGAAGTGAATGCTTAAAAATATTGATTTTACAGCATTTATAAAGAATTTAATAATCGCAAACGATTGAAATATAAAAAACAAAAGAGAGCTAATTTATATTGAGTCTAACTTAGAACTCTATTACTTCTAACTTTATTTAGTCGTAAGCCCAACTAAAACGGCCTGATTTTTCTCCACAAGCATCTCTTATTGATTTTTTTGATCTACAATTATCCTTTGTTAACTGAAACTTTAGGGAGAAATAAATATCCATCCCGTGAAAATCTTTATTCCCCAAAAAGGATGTAAACCAATCAGAGCCGATGGCAAACGAACCCACACGAGCATAAATACCTAAATGTGGATATTTGAACTGATAAAAACTAATTGGAGCACTAAATTCCAAAAACTTAGTTTCATATCTTGGAGCAATTATAAATTGATTTGGGCGACGAAGCGCACCACCCTTCAAAGGAATTCCATATATTAAAGAAGCATTCCAATAAAAATTAGCAATTTGGGTATTATAATCGGCTTGAACACTCAAAGTCATGGGTAAAGCAATACGCATACTATTCTCAACTATGCTAGCCGACGATGAACCATAAAACTGCTCACTTATTAATCCAATTATCTGATTTACGTTTTCTAAATCTACTCCCCTCATATCTCCCTCGACTTGAGCAGAATTGATAAAACTGTGAGTTTGTGCATTTTCCTTAAAACTAATACTCCCTACATCTAACAGAGCAACGCCAATACGGTATTTATAATCAATTACAGGCTGCTCACAAAACCATTGTGCGTTTAGCTTAGGTTGACGTTTAAGCAAAACTTGATAGGTAAATCCTATATCCATAGCCCAGCCTTTTCCTGTAGTTAAACTATTAGAAAGATAATCATTAGTATCAAAATCAATAGGCAAAGAAAAGCCTATCTCGGCTTGCTGATTTGCCACATCAATAGTTTTAGAATCTATCAGTGAATAAGTACTCTGATTTACATCCAAATAAGCACCACCTACTCCTAACAAGCGTTTTAAACTAAATCCGAAAGACCAGCCATCAAAAGATTCCTTATTCAAACGGTAAGCGTACGACACGCCAATTTCTCCCCAAGCCATTGATGTACTATTAAAATCATCAACTTGAAAAACTTGTTTATGCTGTGGGAAATAAGAAAAGCCATAGGCAAGAATATTAGCCAAATCTGGACTTAGATTTCTAATATTTGTCTGCACTCGCATTCCGGAAGTTATAGCAATGGCATGTTGATTATAACTTAACATTATTGAAGGGCCTAATATTCTAAGACTTTGATTTAAAGATGTATTTTTATCACTATCGAATGAATAAAAAGCGCGCTGTTCTGTTCCATAACCGGTTGGATGCTCTACAAACTCAAAATTGGGGTCGAGCAAGTCTGTTAAGCGAAACTCATTTTTATCTAAATAAATAAAGTCGGTATGCAAAAACAAATCTCCGGAAGAGAAATTAATCGACAGCCAAGTTTTTTGGCTATGCATAGCCGAAGGATTAAGAAGAACAGAATTTACACCGGAATAATTAGAAGAGCTACTACCAAAAGATTCTCCTTGAGCAAAAATATTTATGCTTATAAATAAAAGTAATAAAACATTAATATACGGTTTCATCTACACTCCTGACATCGCATTCAAATGTACTGAAAAAAAATTGTAATTTCTACTTACTCCTTCTTTTCTGCCATCTTTTCCATCAACCAAATAACTATAACTCCTACAAGCATAATCCCGATGGCAATACCAAATTGCAGATTAATTTCGGGTAAAAGCCAGTTATAACCAATCACCTTTTCTTTAGCTCCAAATTGCTGAATAATCTCTTCTTTCCAAGGCCAAATAATACCCAAAGATCCAAAAATAAAACCCGTCAATATTGCAATTGTTTGATTTCTAAAACGTTTAAATACCCAAGATAACAAATAAGAAAAACCTAACAAGCCAACAAATGCACCTATAACAATTGGAATTAATATATCAAAGCGTAGTTGATTAATAGCATCAATCATAACTAATTGATAATTACCCATTAATATAAGCACAAAAGAGCCCGACAATCCGGGTAATATCATACTGCAAGCAGCAACCACACCACAAACAATTAAATAAAGAAAGTTTTCATCCTGAGTTGCAGGCGTAAGAAAAGTAATTGATAAAGCAATAATAAACCCAATAAGAAAAGATAAGACAACAATCCATGTCCAATGTTCAATTGTTTTTCCTACAAAATACACCGAAGCTAAAATAAGTCCAAAGAAAAAGCTCCAGATATAAACCGGATAATTTATAAATAGGAAATCGAACAAACGGGCAAGACTAAGAATAGAAATAGCAACCCCCGAGAATAATGCTATAAGAAAAGCAAGATCGATATGTTTTGCAAAACCTTTAAAATCACCTTTTAATATTAGACGCAACGCAGCTATATCAAACGACTTTATAGCATTTATTAAACGCTCAAAAATACCTGTAATTAGGGCTATTGTACCTCCGGATACACCGGGGATAACATTTGCGGCTCCCATTGCCATTCCTTTAATAAAAACGCCAAATAGTTCTTTCATTATAAATTATATTGCTCTTATTAGTTTCGAAAATAATTCGTTTTATGCTAAAATCAAAATAGATGAATAAAATACGGCTATAAATTATTTCTCTTAAGATTATATCGTTCAAAGAGGTTATCTAAAGCAGAATTTTCTACTGAACTCAGCTCACTTTGTAAAAGTGGGTTCTCAAATTCTTTTTTATCTAACAATATAGCAAATTCAAAATCAGCCAAGCCTTTTTTCTCATTACCGGCAAGCAGTTGGAACATCCCTTTAAAATAAAACAGTAATGCTTTTTGATTATTCTTCTTTACTTTATCAAGACCTTCTGTTATTACATTTAAAGCTTCGGTATAATCATCATCAAACACACTTAACAAGGCTTTATTGATATAATAAGCAGAATCTTCAGGATTAATTTTAATAAGGTGATTAGTTAGAAAACGAGCTAATTGCCCATATCCTTGTTCGTGTAATCTGGCAGCCCTAAGATTCCAAAACAACGGCATAGGCTCATCTATTACCGTGGCTTTAGCCAAATTTTCATAAGCAGATTCTAAATCGCCCAATTTAAAATAAGTACGAGCTAAACCTATATATGCTTCTATAAAACTAACATTTACCGAAACCGCCTTTTTATAATTTTTCAGAGCATCATTCAGCATTTCATTTTGCTCATAAGCTTCGCCTAAAAAATAATAAGAAACCACATCAGGGTCTTCCCTTTTAATAGCTTCTGAATAATAAATAATAGCTTGATTGAAATCGCCAGTACTAAAATAAATATTGGCAATATTAAACCAAGCAGAAGCATATTCGGTATCAATAGCTAATACATATTCGTAAGCATCTATGGCTTTTTCGTTTTCGCCAATAGAACTATGGGAAATAGCGAGATTAAACCAGGCTCCTTTACTGTATGGATAGTCATCTATAAATTTATTAAAAAAAGTGATTGCCTCTTTTGAACGATTTGCCATTTCGTAACAAAGACCAATTTCGCTTAAAGTCTGATCATTATCAGGCTCCAACTCTAATACTTTTGATAAATACGATAAAGCTTTGTCGTATTGTTCTAAATTTTCGTATTCAAATGCAATATTGGAATACACTTCTATTAAATCGTGATTTTGATTTAGAGCATGTGTAAATTCTTCAATAGCTTCGCGATAATGTTGCAATTGACTTAATAAAGAACCTTTAGTCATATAAAAATCAGAATCACCTATATTTCCCAGCTCATCGAGTAAGTCCAAACCTTTTTCGGCTTGATTTGATAAAGCATAATACTGTGCTTTTTTCAACAGAAATTCGTAATTTCCGGGATATTGCTCAAGAGAAAAATAGAGTGCTTTTTCCAAAAGAACCATATCTCCATTTTCAAAGTAATAATCAATAATAGCAGATAGTTCATCAATATCAAAAAAGAATAAGTCATTCGTCTTTAACATTGCCTGAAAACGCTCAACCATTTCTTTTAAAATCTCTTCTGAATAAAATTCAAATTCTTCTCCCATAAGTTTTTTAAATTCGCTTCAAAAGTACATCTTTTTTAAAGAACATTATAATACAATTATTCAGGCATTATGCACAACTTTATTGACAATTTATTTTATAACTATTGTTGAAAATAATTAATATTTATAGCTCATAACAAGTAATTAGCTAAGGATAATCCCTATATTTGTGTTTTCATTTAACCACTAACAATCCTAAATATTTCATAAGACAGAACCACAAATACTATGACGCTAATAAAATCCATTTCAGGTTTCAGAGGAACTATAGGTGGTAAACCTATCACTAATTTAACTCCCGTAGATATTGTAAATTTTGCTACTGCATTTGCCTCTTTTATTCAAAAAGAAACTAAAAAAGAAAATCCTACAATTGTTGTCGGGCGAGATGCCAGATTATCGGGCGAAATGTTGGAAGGCTTGGTTAATAACACTTTAATAGCTATGGGAGCAAATGTTGTATCCCTTGGTTTGTCGACAACTCCAACGGTAGAAATGGCTGTTATTAATCTGAAAGCCGATGGTGGAATCATTTTAACGGCCAGCCATAATCCAAAGCAATGGAATGCACTTAAACTGGTTAATGCCAAAGGAGAATTTATTTCTGCAAAAGAAGGCGAATCTCTATTGAAACTTATTGAAGAACAGGATTTTAATTATGCTAAGATTGATAAAATAGGTAAGATTACGGTTGATAACACTCAGATTGACAAACATATAGAAAAAATATTAGCACTTGAATTGGTTGATATTGAAGCTATAAAAGCGGCAAATTTTAAAGTGGCAATCGATGGAGTAAATTCTACGGGTGGTATCTCTATACTCCCCCTTTTAAAAGCTTTGGGTGTTACTGAGGTTTTCGATATCTTTTGTGAACCTACCGGAGTATTCCCACACATTCCGGAACCTCTTCCAGAAAATATTAAAGCTTTATGCGAATTAGTTGTAAAAGAAAAAGCAGATGTTGGATTTGTAGTTGATCCTGATGTGGATCGCTTGGCTATTGTTAGCGAAAATGGCAATCCTTTTGGTGAAGAGTACACTCTTGTGGCTATTGCCGATTATATTTTATCAAACAAGAAAGGAAACACGGTTTCCAACCTGTCTTCTACAAGAGCTTTAAGAGATATTACCACAAAACACAAAGGCTTGTATAACGCAGCAGCTGTTGGTGAAGTTAATGTTGTGGAGATGATGAAAAAGACCAATGCCATTATTGGTGGCGAAGGAAATGGTGGTGTTATTTATCCTGAACTCCATTCTGGCAGAGATGCTTTAGTTGGCATTGCTTTATTTTTGACTTTAATGGCCAAACGCAAACAAAAGGTATCGATAATTCGTTCTGGCTTCCCCAATTATTTTATCAGCAAAAATAAAATAGATTTAGACGAAGATATGGATATTGATAGACTTTTAGCTCAGATTGCTGAAAAATATAAAAACGAAAAAGTGAGCACTATTGATGGCGTAAAAATTGATTTTGAAACGGAATGGGTACACCTTCGGAAATCCAATACAGAAGCCATTATCCGCATATATGCAGAAAGCAATGATTTATCAAAAGCCAATCATTTAGCCGATAAAATTAAACTTGATATTGGTGAGTTTCTAAAAGCCTAATTGCCAAAATGGATATAGTTACTCTACTTTTAATTGCGATTGGACTCTCATTAGATAGTTTTGCTGTTTCCTTGGCCAATGGCTTGTCCATTAAAAAACTCAATGCTTGGCTTATCTTTAAATCTTCTGCTAATCTATCTCTATTTCAAGGAATTATGCCAGCTATTGGCTATTATATAGCTGTTGGATTTCAAGAAATTATTCAAGTTTACGACCATTGGATTGCTTTTGTATTACTCTTCCTTATTGGCACAAAAATGATTTACGAGAGCCTTAATAAAAAAGAAGGTGAAGATAATGGTATTGAGTTATCCCGAACACGCCTAATCGCTCAAGGAATTAGTACCAGCATTGATGCTTTAGCTATTGGTGTTAGCTTTGCTTTCTTAGAAATAGAAATCCTAACTCCCGTTATCATT
>Ga0164318_10005010_pt1 | contig 12791 bp, 11 predicted proteins | sample GuaBasSedimGuay9_FD_113734 | JGI IMG/M metagenome (GOLD analysis project Ga0164318, IMG submission 113734) | Subseafloor sediment microbial communities from Guaymas Basin, Gulf of California, Mexico - Guay9, Core 4571-4, 0-3 cm | ecosystem: Environmental > Aquatic > Marine > Hydrothermal vents... | reverse complement strand
CCCTTCTCCGCTGCCTCGGCCCTCTTCTCCCCTGCCACTCCTCGGGGGCTGCCGCCGCCATTTCTCTCTAAATTCTCTGAATTCTTTCCTTTCTCCTTGCTTGGCCTATGGCTATGACGAAGGCTATTATGGTCGCCGCGACTGTTGACGTTATTAGAAGGTCTCTGGTCAAGGTCTTGCTCAAGGCATCCGTTAGAATCGATTTAATGGCCTCGATTACTCCCAAGATCTCTATGGTATAATCGCTGAAGTGGGGGATATAGAGGAGAATGCTGGCGCCCTTTGATGAGATCACGAAGACGTATGCCGGCTCCCGATAAACCTCTGAGGCCAGGTCTAGGATGCTCGACGCCAAGATTGCCTCTTTACCGTTAACTAGCACCTTAAACTTCTTGATCTTGTTCAGGTCTATTACGTCCGGCTCAAGCTGGATCACGATTATTCTTCCAGAGGTTCCATTCGGAGCTCCGACTCTAAGCTTGAGTCTATTCCTCTCCACGTCGAGCGTAGTTACACTTAGGTTTAGGTCGAGCCTTACTTGAGACGAATTCTTCTTACCAACCTTAATCAATGCTCCTATGATCGTTTGATTCTTCTCGACGACGATCTCATTTGTAACCGACTTATTCCCAGCAGTGAGTTCCTTGTTTATCTTTATGATCGTTTTATTTCCAACTGTTATCAGGATCTCCTTTACCATCGATACTCCTCCAGCTCCACTCTTAAGAGTCATGTAATGCTCAATCTGAATCATCTTTTCTCTTCCAGCGGCCACGGTTATATTGATCTCCTTGACCTTCGTTAACTGCTTGAATAAGGTCTCATTTTTCTCATGGATCTTAGTCACGTTTAACCTCGGAATTTTTCTGGTTTCAGTAGCATTACGAGAAATCATCGTCTTAGTTGTGTGAATTTTACTCCTATTAATGGTCTTATTGGCTCCTCCGATGTGAGTATGCGTCATCGAAGGCTTAAAAGTCGTTGATGTCATCGTCTCGATCATGGACTCGATCTCATCCTCAACTTCATCAAGAATTCTCTGAATCTCCTTTAAGATTTTTTCAATATTCGCCGGGATCTCGCCAGCGTTAATGGATGAGAGAGTCTCGTTTATCAGCTCGAATGCCTGGCTGAGCGTTGACTGAATCTCGCTCATATTTAGATTCATTATAGTTAAGTTTGAGAGCCTTGAGCGAAGCGTCAGAGCCCTACGCGTTAAGTTTTCAAGGATTTCTCTAAACTTCTTGCATCTCGACTCCGTGGACGTTTTATTCACGTGAATTTGAGTTGCTTGACTCAGAAGTTTCTTAACTCCGTTTATCACTATCTTTGCGAGGGATTTGGCGTGCATGGCCAGGGAGAGAGCTTTTTCAGGGGCGTCATTCAAGGATTGCTTAGCTTTCTCTAAGAATTGTTCGGCGCTATTCAGCAGTTCTTCCATCATCGATGTGGGCAATCCAGACTCCTTTGCCTCTTCTAATAGTTCTTTGGCTTCAGCTATTATTTCCGATGCCTCATCTATTGCCCGCTTCGCTTTATTCTTAAGCTGGTCTTTTAGGATCTTATCTATGTCGGGCTGACTATGGTTGAAGTAGCTCGTTTGAGAGAAAGTTGAGCTCATTTTGTGCCTGTCCTGCGGTGAAGCCGTGGCCGCTATCATAGATGATAGAAGTAATGCTGCGAATAAAATCGCCATAATCAATCTTCCCGTCTTCATCGCGTCTAACTACTCCTGAGAGAACGCTATTAGCGTTTCTTTCTCGAAAAATCTCGAAAAACAATAATTCATTAACTAATTAGATCTAAATTCTTGGGAGCGGAATTGGGCGGGGAATCGAGCGCCGAGATCTATGGAATCTTGAAGAGCCCGGTCAGAAGAGAGATAATCTCACTTCTATACACGCGTGGAGAGCTCTCTGCAACCCAGCTAAAACTCCTACTGAACGTGAGCTATGGAACCCTTTACTATCACCTAGACTTCTTGGGGCCTCTCATAGTTCAAGTTAGGAGAGGAAGGTATAGGTTGAGCGAGAGTGGGCTGAGGATTGCGGCGAAGATGTTGAGGGAGATGAATGAAGGACGCCGTAGTAAGTTCTCGTTAAGTCTCTTTGAGAAGATGGCGGCATCCCCAGCATATTGTCTCCCAATGGGCGTCTTGGCAGCGATAACCTATGCATCAGCGTCAATTACTCTTCCAGTCAAGTCCTCGATCCTATACTTGAAGTTCTCAAATCCAGGAGATTTCTTGAGCATGGTGACGAGCTTGGGCATAACCTTGACTTATTTCGTGATCGCGGGAACTCTATTTTGCAGGGGGAGGGAATGGTTCTTAGGAGTTATATCTTCGACGATGATATCATATGTGCCAATAGATGTCTATCTCTTCATGCTTCTCGCCTTAGAGAGGATTGGGATCCAATTACTCTTAATAGTACCTCTTCTTCAAGCGGGCTTCGTGATCGCTCACCTAATCCAGCTATTAATCTTGGCCGCAGGGCTCACGTATTCTGGGGGATTAGGATGGGAGAAGAGTTTGCCGATAGCCCTACTCCTCTCCTACATAAGCCTCTTGGCCTCACACTACAATATCCTTTAATGGAAAAAGTAATCTAATACTCGGTGAATGATTCCATAATGCTTTCGCGGCGAGATTATGAGAGGATAATTAGGGAGATGGACTCTGTTAGGGGAGACGCATTGTCCTATCTTAGAGAGAGTTCGCCTTGGTTTGACGTCCTCGAACCATCTGTTATCCGTCTTTCAAATATCCTATCAAGCCTCGATCTAACCTATATTCTCTACGGACTTAGAGTCCTCCCACTGTATGGGGTTCCCCATATCTTCAGAGATATCTCCTTCGCGGTCAAGGTCGAAGATTTCGCGGAGCTACTTCAAAGGCTTTTAGATGAGAGCTTCATGAAACTCTCCTCAAATGATGAGATCAAACTCTTAGATCTCCAAAACAATAAATCGATCCACTTATCCCCAAGACCCAAGCCGCTTGACTGGAGCGATGAGCTGGTCAAGAGGCTGAATAAGAAGCATGGTATCAGCATATTATCCGTCGAAGACTACGTCGTATATCTGCTTCTAATAGGCAAGGTATCGCATATCGAACTCGCTGCTAAAGTCATTTATGTGAATAGGAGTTCTCTCGACCGAGAATACTTAAGGAGAGTTGCTGTTAATTATGGTGTTGGAGAGGTTTTGGAGGAGATCTTAACTGAGCTAAGAGTTTAATCCGTTATTAGGACGCGCATCCCAGTTATTCCCTCTTTAAACTTCTTCCTGATCCTCTCGACAACATTCTGTTTTGTTCGATCCATCTTCGCGACTATGATTAGATCGGCGTCTCCATAAACCTCGTTAACTTCTTCGACATCTTCCCATCCAATGATTTCATCGATCATCATCCTCACGGGATATCTTGGATCTAGGTTTAGGAGAATGTAGGCTTTTTCGGGTTTTAGTATGCTTCTAAGAGCTTCTTCATTGACTTTGAATCCAAAGTTCTCTAGGACATTCTTGACGTGTTTTGGGTCTAAGGATCCACCATGCTCTGAAGCTTTCTCAGCCAACTTCTCCGAGATCATCCTTAAAACATTTGGATCGACTTTTGTTCCGAGGAGCTTCTCTACCACCCTTTTACTGAGAAATGGCGTAACCTCGAAGAATATCTTAGCAAAGTCATGTTTCAGTTTTCCCGCCGGAATATATCCTTGCGGAGCTTTAACGGCCATGGATTGATGGACTCCTGCTCTAATGGTCTTTGCCTCGTCGCTAAGTGGATGCCTAAAGGGTATCTTTATCCCAGTAAGCTTGCTGAATCTTTGATATAACTCTTGGAGGAAATCTCTCTTAAGTCTAAACTCAAATCCATGAATGTCGATGAGAGGAGCGGCGACCTCATATAAATCCGCTATTCCATTTCTATCTCCTATTCCGAGAATAGACGTTTGAAGTTCTTCCACCCCTACCAAAGCGGCTTCAATGGTATTCGCTGAGGCATGGCCATAATCGTTGTGGAAGTGTGCTGATAATGGAATGTCGCAGCCTTCTTTAAGTCTCCCGAAAAGCCTCCTCACCTGAAGAGGTGTTAGAATTCCACTAGTATCTGGAACGCTTATAATCGTTGCTCCTTCATCCTTAAGTTCTTCAATTATCTGGAGTAATTTCCTAAATCCATCTTCTTCGAAGTAGAATCTCGAAGCATCTTCAATGGTCGCCCTCCTATAGTGGAATCCATAGTCTTTTGCTAAGGCAATCGCATCTCTGAGTCTATCGACCGCCTCCCTAAACTCGATTCCGCCGAACTTATATTCCCTATGAAGTCTTGTTGGAGCCATATAGACGCCTATTCCGTCGACGTCGTATTTCGCAGCCGCCTCGACATCTCTCTTACAAGCCCTTCCATGGATCACTATCTCTACATCATAGCTTTTAAGAGCGTCAACGACTTCTTTGACATCTCTCCTACTAGTCCTCGGAGGATAATCGACCGTAAGCTCAATTCTATCTAAGCCTGCTTCAGCGAGGAGTTTCGCCACCTTAACCTTGGTTTCCAGCCTAAACCTTTGGAATAACTCGCCTTCTCTCAGAGTCGTATCTAGGATCTTCGGCAACTTGGAGTTGAACATAGCCTCCTCTCCTAATAACCATTGGTTCAAAAATCGATAATATTTAGCGGCTTTTTTGCGAATAACGTAAAAACATTTTCGTATAACATCAGAATCGCTTTCAAACCCTTCCGAGATCCTTATCTATAAGAAGTTCTTAAAGCAAGTTATGAAGATAGTTAAAGAGATAACATATTTCGAGTCAGCTGGTCGAGAAAATACTCTAGAAACACTCAAGGCGGCGAAGAAGAGGGCCATAGAACTTGGATTGAAGGATGTGGTCGTGGCATCCACCCTAGGTGAGACCGGGGTCAAAGCATGTGAAGTCTTCAAGGGATTCAATCTAATAATCGTAAGGCATCATACAGGATTCGCGGAGCCGGGAACTCAAGAGATGAGACCTGAGCTTGAGAAGAAGATACTTGAAGCTGGAGCAAAGATCTTAACCTGCACTCATGCCCTGGCCGGAGTCGAGAGAGGTATGAGGAAGAAGTTTGGGATTAGAGGCCCAGTTGAGCTTATCGCTGAGGCTTTAAGACTCTTTGGAGAAGGTATGAAAGTCTGCGTCGAAATAGCGGTCATGGCCGCTGATGCGGGATTGATTCCAATAGATAGAAATGTGATATGCATCGCTGGAACAGGCCATGGAGCCGATACGGCCATCGTCGTGAAGCCCGCTCATTCCTCAAACTTCTTCGACCTGAAGATCGTCGAGATAATCGCTATGCCGATGAAACGCTAGAGAGACTTAAATAACTCATGTTATGAGGTTCTGTGGATGAGAGGATGGCGAACTTCCAAGTAATCTTCTCAGGAAATGAAGATGAACTTTACAGATTCGTGATAACGTGGAAGATGATGGGCGAGGTCAAGAGATATGAAGACCTAAAAAAGCAAGTCGAGGAGCTTGAGCGGAGATTAAAGAATCTCAGGAAAGAAGTTAGAAAACTTGAGGAGAAGAGGAGAAAGCTCGAGAAAGAAGTAGATGAGTTGAAGATGTTTAAAGAATCCATGAAGAGAGGTCTGGCGGAGTTTAAGCATGAGGAGGCATTTCCAAAACTCTAGCGATAATTCTATTCCCTAACCTCGAACACGAATTCACAATATTCATCACCTATACACTCGCATTTCGTCTCCCTTGACGCAAACTCCTTCTTAAAGAGTCCTGAGAGAAATCCTTCGAGAAATCCTCTGGTGAAATGGCATTGAGGTTCATTATAATCTCTACCTAGGAACGCGCTCTCCCAATTCCGCCTAGTCCTGATTACTATTCTTCCCTTCTCACTCCATTCAATCAATTCACCTATGTATTGGCCGAAGGCATAGCCTGTAAGCAGAAATCTGATCAAGAGCTGTTTGATCGTTAAATCGGGTCTTTCCCTTTTAACCTCACAAGCTCGATTCAACCCACCCATACGACCCATATGATAGAATAGAATCTTTGCAACCGATGCTCCTAGCTTCTTCTTTACACCTTCAAATAATGCCCTTAAGACGGAGTTGCTGAAGAAGACGCCTCTTTTAGAAAAGCATGAGATTGGGAAGAATGGTTGATGAGAAAATCCAGGAACAGGATAATCTTCCCAGACAACTTCCTCAGCTCCAGTCGCACTTCTCAGCTCCGCCGCAACCTTCTCATACTCTAATTTCTTCTCAGGAAGCTCTATACAAACATAGATTGTTATTTCCTTTCCAGCGACATTTGAGGCGAGATATGAAAGAATGTTAAAGTCATATTTTCTTAAGATTGAGAAGATCTTTTCTCCCTGTCCAGGCGCATTTTCCAGATTCTTAATCACCAATCCCCTGAGTCTTGAACCTATCTTATCTATCACCAAAGGTATGTCTAGACTACCGTACTCATCCGTCCTCATTCCCTTAGAGATTCTCCCTCCATGCTTTTAAAATTTTATATGACGTCAGCACGCGGGCTTTATCGCTAGATTTATCACGATCTCAGCTATATCGGCCGCATATTCAGCTATTCTCTTAAGACTCTCTAAGATTAGCCTCAATCCGGTTATCGTCTCGACATCGAGCCTAAGCTTGAAGATCTTCTCAACAATATCCTTCTCCATCTTGACAAGCTCCTTAACATTCATGATCGAGTCATTCGCCTGCTTAATATCCAATTTATAGAGAGAATCGATGGCATCTCGATAGATCGTATAGGATTTCTCAGCGATGCCTGATATATCCTTTATCAGACCGCTGTTTATCTTAGAGAGGCTTAAGGATAAGATTATTCCGGCTATCCTCGCCGCGTGGTCGGCTATTCTCTCAATACTTTTGACGATCAGCCTATAGCCTAAGCATTCACGTGGACTCGTCAACCCCATCTCCTTCATAATAATCCTATTCTCGACCGCGAGTTTCAATCCTCTGACCACGAAGAGATATAATCTATCAATCTCGTCATCTCTTTGAACAACATCCTTCGCAAGAGATTTATCTTGATCTTTTAGAGATCTTATCGCGTCGATGCACATGGAAAGCGCCATCGAATGTATCCTCTTCAAAGCGTCTTTTATTGGGAAATCCATATAACCTAAGAAGCATCTGACAACCATTTGATTCGTCGATTCCTCAATCGTTTCCAAACCTATGAGCTTACTTCTCATGACATCCTTTAAACGAGCCTTATATTCATCAACCCTCTTTCCAAACTTAAGTTTGATGATATCATATCCTGTGAGATAACAAGCTATAAACTCTCTAACGACTTCTTCAGGAGTCTTCGCCGAAACAGCATCTATCAAAGCCTCTGACGGCTCCTCAACTTTCTCTCCTGGAACGAGTAATAGAGTTTGATCCGGCTGAGGAATCACCTGGATATAGTCACCTGGCCTAATTCCAACGTCACTAGCCCATTCCTTTGGAAGTGAGATTATATAGGTTGACCCACCGGTTAACTGAACCTTTCTTAACTGGATTCCTTGCCTCATCTCAATAAAGATTCCAGCCGTATGCTATAAGAATATATCCGCAAGTCGAGTGAAGTGTTAAGAGGGGGTTATCAGCTCGAGGAGACGATAATAATTAATAAATTGCTCGAAGGGTCTATGAGAGGGTATGCGTCATGGCGTTCTTCGCCGTCAATATTCCTCGTGAGAGGGTAGGCGTCTTAATAGGGCCTAAGGGATCAGTCAAGAAGAAGATAGAAGATGAACTGGGGGTCAAGTTGACGATAGATAGTGAGAGCGGGAGCGTGAAGATAGAGCTTAAGAGACCTCCAGAAGAGGGCGGAGATCCAGTTGCTTTATTCAAGGCTAGGGATGTCGTCGCGGCGATCGGAAAGGGCTTTTCACCGGAGAGGGCGTTTAAGCTCTTCGAAGATGGAGTAATCTTAAGCATAATAGACATAACTGATTACGTAAAGCCCAGCAGGAACAACTTGGTAAGGGTTAGGGCGAGACTGATAGGGAGCGGTGGAAAGACTAGGAGAATAATGGAGGAGACCACTCACACATACATCTCAATCTATGGAGACACCGTGGCGATCATAGGAAGCGAAGAAGATGTAAGAGCCGCGGAAGAAGCCGTGATATCGATAATCAATGGAGCCCCACATGCCCAAGTCTATAGGAAGTTGAATGAGTATGCGAGGATGAGGAAGTTGGGCGGGTTGAGGCCGATGATTTAGGAAAGTTTATAGATCTGCGTTAAGGAGTTATGGGGATGGAAAAGTTCAAGATAATTTTTATTACAATCTTATTTATGATCTTGACGACCTACTTCGCATATGATGCGCACGCTCAACCAACATGGAACTTTAAAGCCTACTTTCTTCCCTCCGACCTTTACATGGGTGAATGGGGAACAATACAAGTAAATATTACAAATTATGATTGTATACATCGGATAAATTGGGAGAAGCACTTCGACAAGATCTTGAGAGACGATCTTGAGGCGATCGAGCAAAGGGCTGGAGATATGGAAAACGCCGGTCTAATAAAAGGCTACTCAATCGAGATCACGAGGTCTTGGGGACATGGAGGAGCAATTTACCATGAAGCAGACGTATACCTATATGGAGTATGTTCAGGTAGATCCATAAAAATAATCTGGACTCGATTTTGGTTCGATTGGTCAAAGAGAGGAGGTAGGGAAGCCGCCGGATTTGAGGTTCAAGTAAATCGGGTCTTAAACGCATATGATCCAACTCAATATATTTTGAACGGAGTGTCCCCTGAATCCAGCATGATAGTGACGTCAAGGATATTTATACCCGAGTGGATAGAGCCTGAGGAACGATTCAAGAGACCATATCTTGATATAAGAGTCGAGTACCCTGGATGGAAAGAATATACTCTTGAGCAGTTTCCAGTTGAGGGGCCGTTTGAGATCAAGCCATATAGATCGTTTAACCTGACAATAACAGACTTCGATGGCATCCATAAATTGAGTGGAGCGAAGGTCGTGATTAAACAATTAGTTCATTACTACAGAGTTAGAGAGTATATCACCCCGGAGAATGGGACGATAAAGCTGTGGAGACTGCCCGAAGGGAAATATGACGTGAGGATCTACTGGAACAGTAGTTATAGGCAAGAGCGTGAGTTCATTTATGTTGGACAGCCGACGGCCTACGATCTTGCATCATCGGGAATTGTCAAGACGAATCTATTCAACATAAGGATAAATCCATTTGATATGAGGGATAGGTCTCTAATAGGGGCTAAAGTGGTCTTCGACGGCTTCGAGAAGTTCGCCGAGAATGGAACTGCAATCTATGAGCTCGTCCCCGAAGGGAACCACACTGCGCAGATATACTGGAAGGGCGTGAAGGTCTTTGATGGATGGCTTTGGATAGGTTATCATCCAACGATACGGCCAGAGGTAACCAAGCAAGCCGAGACATATAACCTAAAACTTTCAGTCGATGATCTGATAATTCAAGCAACCGATACAGGTGGAGGATCTGTTGGGGTGAACTACACGGTCACGGGTCCAAGCCCCGAGTTGAATTTTAAAGAAATCTATAGCAAGAATGGAACCCTGCTGATAAGGCAGCTTCCCATAACGAGTTACCACGTTAAGGCTGTGAACTGTTCAAGTCTCTTTGGAAGATGTGTTGAGGCGGAGGGAGACTATGAGCCGGGAAAGAGGTCGACATTGATCCTGCCAATACATTCTGTCAAGTTAAGGATATTGAGTAATTCCTCAAAGCCCTTGAAGGACGCGTATGTCAAGCTTGGGCCAGTAGGTCTAAGGACGGGCGAAGATGGCTTAGCGTGGTTTACGGGCGTTCTTGAGGGAAGATATGGGATCGAGGTTGAATGGAAGAATTTTTCGGTCTATAAGGGATGGATTGATGTGGCTGGAAGCATAGAGGAAGATATTAAGACGAAGATCTATGACATAAACCTGAAATTCCTGACAAGCTCTGGAAAAAATTATCCATGCCTCCTAAACTTCACCGCCCCAACCGGGATAAACATAACTATAGATCACCCTGTTAAATCATTTAGTGTGGAGTATGTTCCTGAGGGCTCATGCGATCTAGTGATCTACACATTTGAAGGTGTGAAGCTGCGAGAGTTAAAGATGAATTGCTCGGATATGGCCAAGATGAAGACAATTAATCTCCCGGTCTCCGATATGATGTTTAAAGTTACTTGGAGCGATGGGGAACCCATTAAGGGATGCAAGATCGAGGTGAATGATAGAATTCATGGAAAGAGATTTGAAGGCTTAACCAACGAGAATGGAACCTTCATCCTCAGGGACATGATATTCTCAAACTATACCATCAAAATAAACTATCCCTACACTTCGATCCCCATGAAGATATTTAATGAAACTTTCCAAGGAGACGAAATAGATGTCAAGGTCGAGGGAGCTTGGCTGAAGGTGAAGGTCGTTGACATGTTCGGAAGCCCGCTCAGCGGCGCGGAGGTCAGTGTATTATACGGAGTGATTCCCTTACAAAAGTCGGTCACGGGAATTGATGGAACAGCATACTTCAAGAAAGTCTTAAAGCTCCCGATTTACACGATTCACGTAAGGTATGGGTCGGGTGAGGCGAAGTTTTATGCGAGACCAGATGAAAGTGTTGAGTTTAAGATTAATATTATCCGATTCGGAAATATGCAAGCCCTTCCACAATATGTCGCAATAGTAGGCATCATAGCCACCGTACTCATGATCTCAATTAAGCTGATTTCATATGTGAGATCCATGCTAAAATAAGATTTTTAGGTATGAAATTGGTTGAGGAGCGATTTGGATCCAATTAAAGAAGAGCTAACACAATGAGTAGAAATATTTGGAGGAGGACGACGATCCTAAAATAGATAAAAAGATTTAAAGTAGGCAATTTACTTATGGTGGTGAATGCGTGACGTCTTTCAACGATTTCTACCTGTGTTCTTGGCGGCGATAACTTTCTTAATAAGATATGTGATATGGACATATTTCGCGACGGCTGCAAATTTTTCGGTTTGGGATCCACACATCTATATTCCAGCTGGGAAGAGATATGTTGAGGGAATACTTAGGGGAAACTTTACCGTGTTCATGGAGAATGTGGAGCATCCACCCTTAGGGAAACTGATTATTGGAGTGGGGATTCATCTGTTTAGGTTCTTGGACGAGTTTTCTGCCGCTTCGCTGATCATGATCATCGTAAATACTGCGACTGCTCTAATACTGTACAAGATTGGAGAGCTATATTATGGAAGAAGATTGGGTTTGATCACATGGGGACTATATACGTTCGATCCATTCTCCATAGAATGGACTCTCGCCTGGCTTGACGCCTCATTAAACTTCTTCATTACCTTAAGTTTCTACTTTATGATTAAAGTTTTTAAGTCAAAAACTATGAACAGGCATTGGATTACTATAGGAGTTATTGGTGGGTTGGGGATTCTTTGTAAATATGTAGGAATACCTTATTTCACGATCCTAGTCATCCTCATGTTCTTTGACAATTATTATAGGAGATATATTGTTAGGATAATTTCGCTGGCGGTTCTGACGGCGATCATCCTAAATCCCCAAATATATTATATGGCGATGATAAGCAGGGCTGTACAGATAAATCTTCAATATAATAATCTTCTTGTGCCGGGAGTGTTGTGTGGTGTATTCAAGACAGGTAAACTAATAACGGCGATATGGTATATCTTAACGTATCTTGGACTTGGGTACACAGGTCCATATGTCGCTCCATATGTGATTCCGGTAATATTCTTGGCCCTGCTCATTTATCGAAGGGTTTTCGATAAGGAATTCGTTAATTCTGATGCGTTAAGATGGTTATCTTCGTCATTGCTTACCCTTTTATTCTTGCCAAGAAATTATTGGGTCTATTTTGGGGAATTTTGGGAAATGAAGAGCAATGTGTTGGCGAAGTTCTTCTTTCCATATTATTATTCTATAACAATTCCTCCGGCAGCATTCATGACTGCGACGATGATATGTGGGCCACGTGAGAAGTTCTCTGAAACCAAGACATATGAGAAACTATTAGCGGTTTTTCCTCTTTCCTTTGCAGTTTTATCGCCTTTCTCTTTAACATCGGCATTAGTGTATCCTTGGTGGGATTTCTTGTTCACCTTAATGATAAATTATGATAAGGGAGGAGTTTTAACCACGATGGGGTTACAAGCATTCGCTGTAACGATATGGATTATAGCCTTATTGATAATGGGATTAACACTATATCTCAAAAAATAAATGGATTTAGTGAAGAGATCTAAGGCGCTTGAACAGCTACTGGGTAGGTCTTTCCGGCAGCAGTATGTATAGCTATTTCATAAGTAACTCCGGGTTGCCATCCTCCCGTTGGAGAGGAGACGGTTATAGCCGTTGAAGCTCCAACCGTTAAACGTATTGATAATCCAGACTGGACTGGAACGCCATTTACAGTGATCATGATTATCGTGGCGTCCGCAGAGCCGGTGTTTCTGACATGTAATACTGGGTTTCCTCCACCTGCAGGGAAGTATGCTGCCTGTATTTCGAGTTTCTCGTATCTTGTGAATACTCCGACGAGTCCGGATGCCCAGAAGGCCACCGCTATGGCTATCACTATTGCGACGGCGACGAGTATCACGGTTGCGACTACAGGGCTTATTCCAGAGGTATTTCTCTTCATGCTGTTTTTAGATGGTTCCGGCACGATAAATAGGTTTCTTATTCGTCTCTGGATCGAATTTTTAAGAATAT
>Ga0164318_10005009_pt1 | contig 12792 bp, 12 predicted proteins | sample GuaBasSedimGuay9_FD_113734 | JGI IMG/M metagenome (GOLD analysis project Ga0164318, IMG submission 113734) | Subseafloor sediment microbial communities from Guaymas Basin, Gulf of California, Mexico - Guay9, Core 4571-4, 0-3 cm | ecosystem: Environmental > Aquatic > Marine > Hydrothermal vents... | reverse complement strand
CCGCACGCCCAATTGGGCGTGTTCCTCAACATCTTACCTGTCTGTTCCCATTAACCTCAAAACCGCCTTACGGCGGCTTTTTTAGTGCGCTGAGCGGGAATCGAACCCGCACGCCCAATCGGGCATATGGCCCTCAACCATACCTGTCTGCCAATTCCAGCACCAGCGCAAGGGGGTGCTTTTTACTCACGAGGGTTCCCCTACAAGGCTCAAACGAGCAGTGGTATTATAATCATCCGAGATATATTGTCAAGTATTCTGATGAATAAGGAGTGCATCATGCGCATTGTGCTAGACGCCATGGGAAGCGATACTTATCCCCACCCAGAAGTCCAGGCCGCTTTTGAGGCTAGCGAACGTTTTGACCTAGAAATTATGCTCGTAGGCCAGGAAGAGAAGCTCAAACCGTTGATGGAAAAGTATGGAGCAAATTCCAGGGTACACCTCGTGCATGCCCCCGAAGTGCTAGAGATGGGCGATAAGCCGGCCCGCAGCGCCCGCCGCAAGTCTGATAATTCTATGGCGGTGGGGATGGATATGGTCAAGGCTGGGGAGGGGCAAGCCTTTGTTACTGCCGGCAACACCGGGGGAGCGATGGTAAACGCCCTCTTCCGCCTGGGACGCATTCGCGGTGTAAAACGTCCGGGGCTAACCACTATCATCCCCACTAAAACCGGCCACGCCGTTGCTGTTGATATTGGCGCCAACGCGGATTGTAAACCTCTTTATTTGTTCCAATTTGGTGCGATGGGGTCTATTTATGCGGAACGGGTGCTGGGAATTGAAAACCCGCGCGTGGGGTTGCTTTCTAACGGGGAAGAGAAGGGTAAGGGTAATCAGCTTGTCAAAGATACTTATTCTCTTTTTGAAGAAAGCTCTCTTAACTTTTTTGGTAACGCGGAGCCTAAAGAGCTTTTCGGAGGCGAGGTAGATGTGATTGTCTCGGACGGTTTCACGGGAAATGTGCTAGTGAAGTCTAGCGAGGCTGTTTCTAAGTTGCTGCTTGATGTTTTAAAGGAAGAGCTTACCAGCACATTCCGTACTAAAATGGGAGCCGCTCTAGCCTTGCCAGCTTTCAAAAACGTGAAACAACTCCTAGACCCGCGCGAATTCGGCGCCGCTCCGCTGCTGGGGATTGACGGTTTGGTATTCGTGGGGCATGGACGCTCGGACGCTTTGGCTTTGGTTAACGCCATTCGGATTGCTAAACAGGCTGTAGAGGCAAACTTATTAGACAGTTTGAAACAAGCCATCCAGACGCAACTTGTAATAAGGGAAGAGTAATGTTACCCCCCAAATGTGGAAGCATCGAAAATCCGCATCCCTTCGAGATGAAGTATTAAAGGAAAATAATTTTTATGAAAATAGTCACCAATGAAAAATTAATTGAACGTAACGCTAAAATAGGGAAATACACAGGGTTTATCTCATTCGCAATTTTCGCAGCCGGTATATTTATCAGCTATAAATACCCTGAGCAAATGGGGTACTCTCTTCTTGCCCTAATGTCGGGATTTATCCTTTCGCAGATAAGCATGTATTTTGTCAATCGCTGGGGACGTGTTCCCCGCCCAGACGAAGCTCTAAACGCGGCGTTAAAAGGCCTAGATGACCGCTACGCTCTTTATCATTACTCTAGCCCTGTTTCTCACCTTTTGGTTGGGCCCGCCGGGTTATTGATTTTACTCCCTTACTTTCAAAAGGGAGTAATTACTTACAACGAGAACAAGAAACGTTGGAAGAGAAAGGGCGGCAATCCTTATATGAGTTTCTTTGCCCAAGATAGTATAGGGCGGCCCAGCAACGACATCAAATTTGAAACGCAATCCCTTAACAAAGCGTTGAGCGAAATTCCCGACTTTGAGGTTCCTCCTATTCGAGCCGTTTTGGTTTTCATTAACGAAAAAGCCAAAGTGGATGCCGAAAATGCCCCTTCGCCCACTGTCCACTCCGTGCAACTTAAAAAGTTCATCCGCAAAGAGGCTAAGGGCAATAACGCGCTTTCTATGGTTGATGTAAAAACTATTTGTGATAGTTTGGAGACAGCATAAGGTTGGGGGGGGTATTGGCGAACTGGTGTACGCTAGTTTAATTGCCCCCAATAGCGCATCTCTATAAACTTACAAACCCCTAAGAGTCTTAAGTACAGAGACTCTTAGGGGTTATTTTTTTGCGTTCACTTCAAAGTTTTTCTGTACGACTAACCACCGAGGAATTTTTCAAGCGCCTCGCGGCTGATGCGATAAGCGTTGCCAAGTTTGCGGCCTTTCAAATCACCAGCTTTAATGGCGGCCACAACATCTTCCTCTGAGACACGTAAAACCTGAGCGGCTTCCGCGGGAGTCATAATATCTGGAATTTCGCTGCCTCCGCCGCCTCCGCTTGGCTGCTGCGCCGCGCTAGCACCGGTCATTCCCTGCAAAGATTGGCCTAAAACATTTCCAATTCCCATCCCCGCGCCAATGCCAGCCGTAAGTCCCGCTCCCCCGCTTGGGTTCTGAGCCGCGTCTCGCATGGCGTCTGCCGCCTGAAGCTGGGTATACGTCCGCATGTCCAAAACGCCCATATCCCGCAGTTCGTCTATCGACTTTGAGGAAGGCCGTAAATTAGAGATCAAGAATGTTTTTAAACCCAGACCCAAAGAGGCAAAATGCTCGCTAGCCTTAGCTCGCACTCCTGCGCCTAATTCTGAAACCAAGCCTATCAGTTCGGTGACATCGTGCTTGACAGCCGTTTCTCCCAGCAAATCGGTGAGATAGCTCAATAAAACGCTCCGCAAACGGTCCTCAATATCGTCTGTGCGGAAAACTCCCTGCGACCCAACCAGTTGCGTGACAAATTGCTGGGGTTCAGAAATCTGGTAGCCATAAGTTCCAAAAGCCTGCAACAAGGCTATTCCTAGTCCCATATTTGGATTTTTAACAATGATGGGTTGAGGTGTGCCCCATTTGCGGTCTGCGAACTCGCGCCGAGAGACATAATATACTTCTGCCGTAAACGGAGTGCGGTTTCCAAAAGCTTTTCCAATTACCCCTGTCAATAAGGGAATATTAGCCGTGGTAATTGTGTGACGGCCAGGGCCAAAGACATCTAGAGCTTTCCCGTCTCGGAAAAAAACCGCGGTTTGGGATTCGCGGACAACCACCTGAGAGCCAATTCGGAAATCGCCTGAACCTCTTTCAGGAAAACGGTGAACTAGCTCATCTTTCATCTCATTTGGATATTCAATAACATCAAAAATTCTGGCCATATTTTTATCTCCTATTTTAAAAGTTAAGGCTCATCTGCTGGTTAACTAACAAAACTCTGGCATCTGGTAAACTCGACACAAAACAAGCTATGGATCACGGATACCGCAGGCATGTCGTTGACAAACGAAGCTATTTTTTTATGTCATTGCGAATGAAGTGAAGCAATCTCCAGCCTATGCGATGGGGTTGCTTGCTCAAGAATATGCCTCTCTCGGCAAAAAACGCCTCGCAATGACACAAAATCATGATCTGCTGAATCTAGTTAATGTTGCGAATGGAATCTGGCTCAGCATTCTCGCCAGGCTCGCCTGGTTCAATCGTGTTGATATTACGAATGGATTCTGGGGTAGCCTCATCAATCCCGCCAGTAATAACGTCTTTTCGGCGCGATATTGCCTGAACGCTATCGCGAGCGATGCCATTAATATTGCGAATGGATTCAATTATTGCTCCATCATCTCCGGCGAACTCTAAGGCGTCTAAAGCACCTGAAAGTTTATCAACACCGTCCAATAAGGCATTGTCATAATCATATAATTGATCTAACTTTGCCTGATCTATTTTGATAGCGGAGAAAAAGCTCGAATATCCATAAGTAGCGTGACGGGTGCGGTCAACGAAAGTCTTTAGTTTATCACTCACAGATTCTAAATCATCAAGGAACTCAATCTTCCCCTGATTTACAAAATCACTCTGAATAGCAGTCAGCCTTTGCCAAAGTTCCCCATACCGGTCAGCAATGGCTTCGCGGAGCAATTTATCGGCTGTTCTCCTGTCTTCATTTTCAATATACCCTTTAAAACCGGGAACTTTACTAAGTAAATTTTTTAATCCTCCACGTCCAGAAAGTATTTGGTTTTGGAAATCACTCATTTTGGCCTCCTAATGTGTAGAAAAAAACAGTTAAATAACATTATACCTGAGAAATAGACTTAGGAACAAAAATCTTGGTTCATTTGTTGAAAGTGTGCAGGGAAAGGCAAATATAAATATCGCGTTACGTTTTCGTAGGACACATTCATGTCGCTTTGCGCAATATTTATATATGAGCCAAGTAACTACTCAGACATGCCATTACGAAGCGGTGTTTTCCCGCTGAAGCAATCTCCTAGAGCGTCTGGGGGACTGCTTCGGGGCAAAAAATGCCCCTCGCAGTGACAACATTTCAAGAGTGGGCTGGGTAGTTACTGAGCCAAAATATTTTAGCGCATCCATCACCCAGAGTGTTAACCTTGCTAATCTTGGCAGAAGACTTATAATTTCGTTTGTGAATATGCTTGTCCCAATCTGGCTTATAAACAAGGAGAAAACTATGCAAATAGAAAAACAAAAAGAACTTTTGGCTTTGCTTGACGGCAGCGTAACATTGCAAAACGACAAAATTCAAATTCTTGATGCGGATAAAGTCCGCGCGAACATTCAACGTTTGGTGGAAGCAGCCGTACTTGAAGAAACTGCACTTCGCCACACAGCCTGCTACCTAATTCGGCGTATCGACTTGGCTATGGACGTAGTGCCATCCTCAATCCACGACCTGTACATGGCACACGGACGCGGAGACATCCCGAACGACTACACAACCCCCGCCATCAACCTCAGAGGTCTTCCCTTTTACGCCGCGAGCGCAATTTTCCGCATCGCCAACGAAATAGACGCAGGATCATTCATCTTTGAAATCGCCCGCTCCGAAATAGGCTACACCGAGCAAAGCCCTGCCGAATACACCGCAAACATTCTTGGCGCCGCCATAGCAGAAGGCTATACTGGCCCGGTCTTCATTCAAGGCGACCACTTCCAAACTTCCCCCGCTAGATACGCGAAGAATCCCGAAAAAGAAGTTCAAGCCATCAAAGACCTCACCGCAGAAGCCATTAAGGCTGGCTTCTACAACATCGACATTGATTCTTCCACCTTAGTAGACCTAAGCAAAGAAAGCATAGCCGAACAACAAAAGCTAAACTACGGCATTGCCGCCGCCATCTCAGCATTCATTCGGGATATTGAACCTGAAGGCATCACCGTTTCTATCGGCGGCGAAATTGGCGAAGTAGGCGGGCACAACTCGACTGAGGAAGAGCTACGCGCTTACCTAGACGGGTACAACGCCGAACTAGAAAAAATAATGCCCGGCGCCGCAGGTATGAGCAAAATCAGCATTCAAACCGGGACATCTCACGGCGGTGTAGTTCTCCCCGATGGCTCTTTGGCCGAAGTCACTATCGACTTTGACATCCTCCATGATTTAGGAGTAGTGGGACGCGAAAGCTACGGCATAGGCGGAACGGTTCAGCATGGCGCTTCCACTCTCCCCGAAGACGCTTTCGACAAGTTTGTGACCGCCGAAGCTTTAGAAGTCCACCTGGCGACCAATTTCCAGAACATCATGTTCGACCATTTGCCCAAAGAAATGGTTGAAGAGATGTATGCCTACGTAGACAAACACTACGAACGCAAACCCTCGCAAACCATAGAACAATTCCACTACAAAAACCGCAAGCGAGCTATTGGCGCTTATAAAAAGCAAATTTGGGGATTGCCAGAAGCGAAAAAACAAGAAATTGCCCAAGCTTGGGAAAAACAATTCCGGAACCTTTTTGCGCGGCTTAGCGTTGCCGACACGAAAAAATATGTCGAAAAATATATTACTCTAGTTAAAACAGAGCCTAAACCAGAAGATTATTTCCCCAAAGATGTGCAGGCCGAAGACGTTTCTGACCTAGCCGACTAATATGCCTGTCTCTGACCAAGGCGTCACACAAGACCGTTATACACTAATTCCCCGCACGCTGATATTTATCACGCGCGGGGAATCTGTTTTATTGCTCAAAGGCGCACCCGACAAGCGCATTTGGGCCAACTACTACAATGGCGTGGGGGGACATATTGAGCGCGGGGAGGATGTACTCTCGGCGGCGAGGCGCGAGTTGATGGAAGAAACCGGCCTAAAAACCAATGATCTTTGGCTTTGCGGCACGGTGATTATTGATACTCAGCAGTCTCTGGGAATTGGTCTTTATGTGTTTAGGGGGAAATACGAAGGCGGCTCTCTGAAACCATCACCCGAAGGCAAATTAGAATGGGTTTCATTTGGTGATATTGCGCAAAAACCACTAGTAGAAGACCTTTACATCATTCTCCCAAAAGTGCTAGGGATGGACAAAACTCACCCTCCTTTTGCCGCACGTTATTTTTATGATGGGGATGAGAAGTTGGTGGTGACAGTGGCGAAGGGGTAGTTGGTGACGGGGGGATAGGTGGTGAACGCTAGGAAAGCATTGCTACTCTAACGGCCTAATTTTCCCATCACTCCGAAGTTTCCTCTTCAGAAGGACGGCAATAAAAGAGCAACTTAGTACTCCCATACTCGCGATGACCAAAAAGGACTAAATTTTCGAGTTCTAGTTCCTGATTCTCAACAATGTCTATTTGAGCAATCACCCAGGTGTCATCAAATAACCATCCGGGGTTTTTATCGATCATTTTCAGAGCTTTGACCCACAATCCTTTATACTGAGGCGGAGCCACGTAAATGAAGTCAAATTGGCGGTCGGGTTCTCGCTGCAAAAAGTTGAAGGCATCCATGCGCCATACTTCCGCTTCTTCGGTCAAGCGCGTATGTTCAAGATTGCGTAAAACGGTCTTAATCGCGTTTCTATCTCTGTCAATGAAGCGAACAAATTTAGCTCCCTGGCTAAGAGCTTCAATTCCCACGCTGCCAGTTCCAGCGAATAAGTCCAGAAAATCCGCTTCTCCAATGTAGGGGGCTATGATGTTGAAAAGGGATTCTTTAACTTTATCCATAATGGGCCTGGTAACATCACCAGGTACCCTATCAAGTTTAAACCCTTTTACTTTACCAGCAATTACTCTCATAAAAACTTATTCCGAAACATCAAATTTTTAGACGCTTTTCTGGGGCAATTCAACTGATTTATTTGGGTGTGTTTCAAATGATTTGAAATTGTTTAGCAAACAGGTTTCTTCATACCTAAAATGTAGGGGCGCACCCTTGCGGTCGTCCAATAGGATAGGAGCAAGCCCTATCCTTACCCATCGTCAGGGAGAATCTCATCCAAAACTTGGGCGAGTTTTCTATCTTCTTCCACCTGACCGTTGAGATAATCCGAGATGAACTGAGAGCGTCTGAGCCGCAAAGCCATAGGTGCTACCGCTCGCAAATCTTGAATAGTGACCTCCAAACGAGCGTCAGCCACAGCGTAGGCCCGCGCCGCCTCAAACAAAGTGATTTCCGCTCTAAGAGAGGCAATCTCCAATTTTTGAATGAGTTCCAATCCAGCATTTGTAACTTTTTTTGGAAGTCTTACCTCCGCTAAAGCATTGCGTCCAAGTTGAATTTCTTCTCTTAGGGTTTGTGTTTCTTCATCAAATTGTTGCACAAATCCGCGGCGATTGTTCTTGTATGCGCGGGCGCGAAGATAAGCCGCTAGTCGATCTTCTTTCTCTTTCAGGCCTCTCACAATCACCCGCAAGCCAAAGCGGTCCATAATTTGCGGGCGCAAAAGCCCTTCTTCTGGGTTCATTGAGCCAATAAGCGTGAAATCTGAGCGATAGGTGGCGGCGACCACGCCTCGGCGAACGGTGTATTGGCCTTGGGCGGCAGCGTCTAAGATGGCATCCACGACAGGGTCCGCGAGCATGTTAACCTCATCCACGTATAGCAAATTGCGATCCGCATGGGATAGAATACCCCGCTTCAGGCGCATGCGCTCTTTGATTTCCGCGCGTGGGTCCAGCCCTCCAACGACATCCTCCAAACGAGCGTTAAGTGGTAATTCCACTAAGCGCACGCTCGCCAGTTTAGAGAGCGGTTCACCTCGCCCATATTTTTCAGCGCAGTTTTGGCAAACAGCGTCTATGCCTCCAGTCTCAATGTCATTTTCTAAACATCCATAATAGCACAGGCTTTGCCTTACCGATGGCAACAAGTCAACTACGCTCCGAACAGCCGTAGTTTTTCCCGTTCCCCGTGGGCCAATCAGAAGCACTCCGCCCAAGCGAGGGTTAACAAGGGAAAGCAATAGTGCCAACTTCATTTCCCGTTGGCCCAACAACGCCAAAAAAGGGAATGGAATAGCTTCCGCTAAACCGGCATCTTCTTGGGGCTGGTCGGTGCGATAACTACGTCCAGAAACCCGGTCTAGCAACTCTTGTAAAGAACTGACCGTAGTGACTAATTCGGGTTCTGTTGAAAAATTAGATGTTGTTTCTTCGTCTGACATAGTTTTACCTCATAGACGGTGGCACAGTTATTAATAACAAGTGGTCAGCAATGAATTACTCATTACCTTTTGCTCTTCACTCCACGTCATTATACGTCCAATAACGATTTACGTAAAAATTCCAAAGCATCACTACCAAAACAGCAACGCCCAAAGCACCAGTATATCCTATAATATCCGCGGTTAGGAATCCGAGAGGTATAAATGGCACCATTTCTGCCAGTCGCCGAAGAGGAGTTTCTAACCAAGCGAAAATAGGAGTTCGGATTCCCAGCCCAACGATGTTGATCAAAAAAAAGGTCAAAATTTGATTAGCAATCGGCTTTGAGCGTGAGTCAGGGTAAGTCCAATATCGGTTCCAAATGAAATTACTGCTCACTGCAGCCGTAAAGGAACAGGTTTGCGCCAAAAGCGGCGGCACACTGAAAAAATTTACCAGTATATGAAAAGTGCCAAAATCTACTATGGCTCCAATAGTGCCCACAATTAGAAAACGCAAAAAACGGGTTCTTTCTTGTTGATTTGTAATAACGTTCGCAAAAGACATAGCGTTCCTATAAACTTTCTTGAAAATAAGGGATTGTTTTCCGCAAACCTTCTTCCAGACTAACCACAGGCTCCCAGTTTAGCACCTCTTTTGCCCGTGAGATGTCTGGGCGGCGGCGTTCGGGGTCGCTTTCTCCCCGCCTTTCGGGGAACATGGCAAGAGGAGTCGAGTTTTCCAGCAGCGCGTTAATTGTCTTGGCAAATTCTAGGATGTTTATCTCGTGCGGGTTGCCAATATTAACTGGGCGGTGTTCATCAGAAAGCAGTAAGCGATAAATGCCCTCAACCAGGTCATCCACGTAGCAAAAACTGCGCGTTTGCGAGCCATCGCCATAGATAGTGAGAGGTTTTTCTTGCAGGGCTTGCTTAATGAAGTTGGGTACAACACGCCCATCATCCAGGCGCATGCGCGGGCCATAAGTATTGAAGATGCGCACGATACGGGTATCAATGCCGTGGTAACGATGGTAAGCCATTGTCAGTGCTTCTGCGAACCGTTTAGCTTCATCATATACCGAACGTTCGCCAACGGGATTAACGCGTCCCCAATAGCTCTCTTTTTGGGGGTGTACTTCGGGATCTCCGTAAATCTCGCTGGTGGAGGCCAGGATGAATTTGGCGTTGTAGGCACGTGCCACTCCCAACGAGTTATGCGTTCCCAAGGCTCCAGCTTTCATGGTTTGGATGGGTAGATTCACGTATCCATACGGCGAATTGGGATTCGGGCTGGCGGGGGAGGCGAAGTGCATGACGGCATCCAATTTTCCGGGGACAAAGATAAAGTTGGAAACATCATGGCGGATGAATGAGAATCGCTGATGCCCGCTCAAATGAGCTAGGTTTTCTGGGCGTCCGGTGACAAAGTTGTCCATTCCTACTACTTCATGGCCTTCTGCTAAGAGACGGTCACATAAATGGGAGCCTAAAAAACCGGCTGCTCCTGTAATTAGAATACGCATTAATACTCCTTTTGATTTGGTAGGGGCGGGCGACCGCAAGGGTACGCCCCTACGTGTTTCTGGTAACATGCGGGCGCATGGGAGGGGCGGGCAACCGCAAGGGTACGCTCCTACGTGTTTCTGGCAACATGCGGGCGCATGGGAGGGGCACTGCTATCCATCGCGCACTTACCCAGCCCCCAGCGTTATCGCCAATCTAATCGCTGCACACGCCCGTCTCCAGTGACTTGCCAATAATCTCCGGTCGCGGGGTTTACAATCCAAATATTGCCCTGGTAAAGAACTGCTAACACGTGCCCCGAGCCTGTTTCTGTGGGGGTGGGTGACCAAGCTCCCCAGTCGCGTTGCGGTTCCAGGCCTGGTTCTTCTGGCGAGGGAAAAACTATCCGCTGGTTTGATCCGTCACGGTCGATGACCGCGACTCGATAACTGGGTTTGTCGCTTTGGTTAGGAAAATTTGCTTGCAAATATGCCACCTGATAGGCGGCTTCGCCAGAAATAAGCGGTTGGCTCGGTGAAGGTTTGGGGTAAGCGAACATCCCTACCTCTGGGACTAGGCGTATTGCTGGGCCTCCCGTGAGAGGGATGGCAAGAAGGTCAAAGATGGGGGATGCTTCGGCGTCACCTACCATTTCGGGCGGGGCGTGGTCAACGGTATAGATAATGTTTCCGTTAGGGCCTACGGCTATTCCTGACATCCAGGCCCAGTCTCCACGGGTTTGGTAGGGAGTGATTTTTAGCAAAAGCTCTTTTTCGTTGGTTCCTACATCCACCATCCCTGCTTCGTCTGGCCCAATGTAGGCTAAAAAGTCGCCCTGAGGGGAAAAGGCAAAGTCTGTTCCCCACCAGCCATATACTCCGCCGTAATTTGTGTCTAGGACTCTGTTTTTAGTGTGTACCCATCCATTGGTTGCGAATTCAAGAATTTGGAGGTCGTTATTGGCTTGCCATCCCGGAGAAGATAAACGAGATTCTACTGTAGAATAGGCCACTTCTCGATTAGAGCCTGGTACCCAGTCTGCGAAATGAATTATGTTTTCAACTTCTAAATCGATTAATAACTCTTCTTCGCTGTCAATTTTTTTTGCCCAGAGGGTGTTGATTATGTCTTCAGATTCGTTTTGACGAGTGAATAATAGCCATGTCCCATCATCTGATAACTCAAACACCCGTCCATCTAAATCTCCGGTGGAGACAATTAGGCTTCTGTTAGCGGTTGAGCCTTCCATCATCCAAGCGTTGTTATCAGAAAGGTAGATAAGCCTCCCCGCAAGCTGGATGGGCGACACGGAGTTTTGCACGCCCACTAAGAAGATTTGGTCAACGGGTTCTTTTATTCGCGCGGTGCTGAATATGTCACGCGATACCTCTTTTCCATTTTCTAGCACCCGCAAATAGGTGATCTCTTTGAGGCCGTTTTTGCCTGTTTGCAAACATTGCTCGTTCCCTTCTGGAAGATTTTCGTTGGGCTGCTGGATGGTACGAAAGGGAATTTCTTCTTGTTCGGTCTCGAATATTTCTTCGACTCGGATGAGGTAAATTTCCATTCCTTTTTCGAGGATGGTAGACGCCGTGGGTTCTACTCTGTCTTTGCCTTCTAGCGTTAATTTTGCCGCGTCTAGAACGTTTTGCACCGTGCTCCCCGCTGGGGTTTGGACTTTGTATTCCTCTCCATCGGCATATATTTGGATTTCGATTGCCTGATGCGTGGGTGTTATTTGGGGAGAACTGCAAGCCGCAGCTAGCAATGTTAGACTCAGTATTATAATCAAGGCAAAAATATAATGGTATAATCGCATTTCGACTAATTGTTTACAGTGTTTGATTTCCATGAAATAACCGCGCTGAAGGTTTAAGGACTACATAATGGAGTGGCTCATCTATTGAAAGTGTGCGGGGAAAGGCGATATAAATATCGCGTTACGCTTTCGTAGGACGACATTCATGTCGCTTGGCACATTATTTATATATGAGCCAATGGAGTTTATTTTTTGTGCGTACTTCAGGCAAGTTGAACATTGCCCTACTTTAATGTACCTAATTCAAGATTATAGCATGTCAGAGCAAATTTTTTTAGAATCTAAAGATAAAAACTCACTTAACCTCACGGCTCAAATAGAGGCTTTATTATTTGTCTCGCCAGAGCCTGTGTCACCTAACCAGTTGGGGGCGGCGCTTGAGATTACTCCCCGGCGAGTTAATATCTGTCTTGAGGAGCTAGAAGCGCAATACCAAAACCGTGGCATACGCCTCCAATGGCACAATGGCAAGGTGCAGGTAACTTCCGCGCCTGAAGCCGCCCCAGCCATTGAAGTATTTTTGAGTTTGGAGGCGATTTCTCCGCTTAGCCGAGCTGCGCTAGAGACACTCTCTATTGTTGCTTACCAACAGCCAGTCACCCGCCCTCAAATTGACGCTATTCGCGGTGTGAACAGTGATGGTGTTATCCGTGGTTTGCTCAGCAAAGGGTTAATTGAAGACGCTGGCCGCGCGGAGGGGCCTGGCCGTCCCATTCTTTACAGCACCACAGCTGAATTCTTAAAACACTTTGGGCTTGCTTCATCCGCTGAACTTCCTCCTCTCCGGCTAGAGGAAGAGCCAGTTGCAATACCCCAAAATGGAAGTAATGTTCTCAAAGAGTAATAGAACTACGTTTAGCGTTCTAATGGAGACACAATCATCATGGAAGACCGTTTACAGAAAATTTTAGCCCGCGCGGGGTATGGTTCTCGGCGAGCATGCGAAGAGCTTATTGTCGACAGAAGAGTAAAGGTTAATGGGACCATAGCTACCTTG
>Ga0164318_10005008_pt1 | contig 12792 bp, 11 predicted proteins | sample GuaBasSedimGuay9_FD_113734 | JGI IMG/M metagenome (GOLD analysis project Ga0164318, IMG submission 113734) | Subseafloor sediment microbial communities from Guaymas Basin, Gulf of California, Mexico - Guay9, Core 4571-4, 0-3 cm | ecosystem: Environmental > Aquatic > Marine > Hydrothermal vents... | reverse complement strand
TTGTAGGGTGGGTAACGTGTTTTTGTTGCCCACCATCCCCTACGCTCGTTTGTAGGGTGGGCAGTTGCCGACCATCCCGACTCAAAATCCATGATAACCCGTGAGGTTTTTTTTGAAACAAAACTCAGATTTGTAGGGTGGGTAACGTGTTTTTGTTGCCCACCATCCCTCCACGCTCTTTTATTTGTAGGGGGCCGGTAACGTGTTTTTGTTTCCCCCCATCCCTCCACGCTCTTTTATTTGTAGGGGGCCGGTAACGTGTTTTTGTTTCCCCCATCCCGATTCAAAATCCGTGATAACCCGTGATGTTTTATTTTGAAACCAAATGAAACCCAGAATCGCGATAGATTTAGACGAAACCTTAGGCGCAACAGTAACCGATTCAACTGCCATCATTGGCTTTCGCCTGAGAGACGGCTGTTTGGAACTTTTGAAACAATTAGAATCAAAATATCACCTCGTTTTATGGAGTGTTGCGAATCGCTCCTATCTCAACAAAGTACTCGCATTTGGTTTAAAAGACTACTTTCAGGAAACCTATTCTTGGGATGACATCGCTTCAAGCTGGAAAGATATTCGTCAAATTAATGTAGAGTTTCTCATTGATGACGATGAATACCATATCGAAATGGCTAAGCAATATGGTTTAAAACACCATTACATCATCGTACCAGCTTACGGCAGTCTTGAAGATGAAATAGAGCCTTTTAAATGGGTGCAACAAATTGAAAAAAGACTTTTGTAAGAGAATTGTGATATAGATAGAATACTAATTAAACTGATAATGGCCTGATTAAGGCCTATCAAAAAAATAAATTATCCCATTTTGTAGGGCTCCCTACGGGTTTTTAAAGCCCACCATTCCCCTACTAATCAGGGTTCTATTCAACCCTCGTTTTGCAAGGCCCTCAATTTATAGTTGATATTTATATAGCGTTTCCCGATTGCATGAAGTACAAAGGCGAATCAATCATAAAAATTAATTAAAACGCTAAGGCCCTGAAAAACCCATTAGGGGCCTTAGCGTTTTAATCTGTGGTTTTTATGATTGTGATTCTGGAACTGATAACTGATAACTGATTTCCACATTTCACGCAAAAGTTTCGCTTCGCTGTACTTTTGCCTGAAACTGATAACTGACAAAGGAGAATATATTTGTGAAGATGAGTTTTAAAATGTCTTTTTTTGGGATAGTCATTTTAGTCGCCCTAATTGGGGTGAGTTCAATGTACTATTTTTCCAAACCAAACCCGATACACATTGCTTTTGTAGCAGGTGTCTCTGGAAATGGGCAATCCATTGTGAAAGGTGCCCAAGTATACGTTGATCTCATCAACAAACAAGGCGGTATTAACGGGCGAAAAATCGTTCTGGATGTCTATGATGACCAAAACAAACCCGAAATCGCGCAACAAAAGGCCCTTGAGATCGCACAACAAAATCGGGCAATTGCCGTTATCGGACATCGCTTTAGTTCTTCTTCTCTGAAGGGGGGAGAGATTTACAAAAAACATCACATTCCCGCCATCACCCCTTTTTCCACCAACATCAAAGTGACTCAAGACAATGAATGGTATTTTCGTACCATTTTTGAAGATCGCTTGCAAGGCCGTTTTTTAGCCCATTACGTGAAAATGGTTTTTCACCAAAATACCGTCAGTATCATTCATGACAATGATGCTTATGGTACTTACCTCGCCCAAGTTTTTTCTCAAACAGCCCGTGATCAGGCTATGGAAGTCAAACATCAATGGGCATTTCAACAAGACGATGCTCAATTGGAGCGGACATTGAGCAAAATTGCTGAAGAACTCAAGGCGAAATCTGATCAAGCTGGCACCCTCTTTTTGGCAGTTCATAGCCAAGAAGGCATCAAATTGGTAAAATTGTTCAAGGATTTAGGCATCAAAAACGTCAGAATTGCCTCTGATGCCTTGGCCTCAAAAGCCTTTTTACAAGGTTTTAATCAGTACCCAAAAGAACAACAAACGCCCGGTTATTACACTGACGGGTTATATGTGGCTACCCCGCTCATCTTTGATAGCGCCAATGAAAAAGCGTTACAGTTTAAAGAACTTTATCAAACCCGCTATAAAGCAGAAGTGGCTGATTGGCAAACGGCTTTCGCTTATGATGCGGTTATGATGCTCATTGACGCGCTTAAGAAAGCGGAGATTTCGGATAGCCAAACGGCCCTTGAAGCTGATCGACAAAAGCTGCGAGATTATCTGGCCAATTTGAACCATCTCAACAAAGCCATAAAAGGGGTAGCGGGTTTCAATTATTTTGATAAACAAGGCAATGTCCAAAAACCCATTTCTATCGGCGTTTATAAAAATAACGTGATTATCTCCGCCTTAACTCAGTTTCAAGACGTACCCAATTTGAGCGAAATCGCCAATCTGGATGCCATTCACGGTGACGATCACATCTTGCAAATGGGCGACAAATATAGGTACAAAACCAATGTCGTTTACACCGGGATCAAAATCAATGAGATCAGTGAAGTGGATTTAACCACTTTAAATCATACCCTAGATTTTTATCTGTGGTTTCGAGTGATGGGCAAGATTGAGCCCCAAGACATTGAATTTTTGAATGCGGTTAAACCCATTAAATTAGGTGAACCGATTGAGGAAGCCGTTGACGGCAATGTGAACTACCGTCTTTACCATGTTAAAGGGCGTTTCAAGGCAGACTTTTTGCCCCAATACCGTGCCTTTGAGCAGCAGGTTTTTGGAGTGAGTTTTCGTCACCGCAAATTACCCCGCCATAATCTGATTTATGTGAGGGATGCACTCGGTATGGGCCTGTTCAAACAGGCCTCATTAGCTGGAAAACTTCAAAAAGCACAAGTGCTTACAAAAGAATATGGCGGGACAATCACACAAGTGTGGCTATTTCAAGATGCGCTGACCAAAGAATCTCTCGGTCATCCTAAACATCTCAAAGTAGAAGAAACCACTATCGAATACTCTCGATTTAACATGGGTATTGTCATCAAAAAGGATCAATTATCCTTATTGTCCATTTTTCCACAAAGAAGTGCCGAGTTAATTTGGTTTTTCACCATTGCTATAATCATCATCCTGCTGATAGTGGCGCAATACAACCCACTCCAAGGTTTGGATTATTGGATTTATGTCTTTCAGGCAATCTGTGTGCCTATCCTACTCTTGTCCAGTGAGATTATTTTAATCAACTGGCTTATGGCACATCACATTCAGAGTGCTTATATTGAAGCCACTATCTTAGGCTTTGACATACTCTGGTGGTTCATAAGTGCCGTTTTTATTCATCTGGCAACGAATCATTTCTTATGGCAGCCCCTTCAGAAAAAAACCGGTCGTGCCATACCCAATATTCTCCATCGTCTTTGGGTTTTCACCATTTATGCTTTGGCTTCATTTGGCATTATGGCCTTTGTGTTTGATAAAACAATCACCAGTTTATTGGCTACCTCGGGTGTGCTTGCCATGATTATCGGGCTGGCCCTTCAGATGAATTTATCCAACATTTTTTCAGGCCTAGCGATTAACATAGAACGTCCTTTTCGCGTTGGTGATTGGGTCAGAATTGGTTCCTATGATGAAGGTAAAGTGGTGGATATGAATTGGCGAGCCACTCGCCTTAAAACGATGATCGGTTTTGATTTAACCCTTCAGAACAGTACAGTCGCAGAATCTGATATCTGCAATTTCAGTTCTACTCAATCTTTTTGGTTGTGGCCGACTGTCTATGTTGATCCCCGCCATCCGCCAAAACAAGTCATGAAAGCGATTGATGAAGCCTTGTTATCTGCCGAACCGATTCTCAAAGAACCTGCGCCCGTTACCTATTTTGGTGGTATCAATGAATGGGCAGCCTATTATTGGCCATGTTTCTGTTGTGGGAAATATGGAGACAGATGGGACGCAGTACAATCGCTGTGGGAAAATATCTGGGCAGTGTTTGAACGCGAGGGTATTCAAATAGCCGTTCGACGCTATGAAATTCATACGTTTGAAGGTGAGAAAGGGAGACAATGGCAAATTGAGACTCCGCCATCTTCGATTGTCAAGCAACTGGAATCTCATGCTGCAAAAAGCTCTACTGCACCACCTGATATGGTTTCTCAAGCTGAACCCCCTTCTTCTCCAGAGATGGATATGGGTGGGCCATCGGGTGTCTAACGTGAAAACCTGTCAGGTTTAGTCTCCCCTTTCATCCGTTATAATCTGAAAACCTGACAGGTTTTCAAAACCTGTCAGGTTTGGTCTCCCCTTTCATCCGTTATAATCTGAAAACCTGACAGGTTTTCAAAACCTGTCAGGTTTAGTCTCCCCTTTCATCCGTTATAATCTGAAAACCTGACAGGTTTTCAAAACCTGTCAGGTTTGGTCTCCCCTTAAAATGCTAGAATTAAAAAATATTTCAAAAACTTACGGGCAGACAATGGCCTTAAAAACCATCGAACTGTTTATTCCAGAAGGAAAAACCACTATTTTGTTAGGACAAAGTGGTTCGGGTAAATCCACACTAATACGCATCATCAATGGCCTCATTCAACCAGACAAAGGGGGCACCGTCTTTTTTGAAGGCATACCCGTCACGCCACAAAACGCCCTGGAATTGCGGCATAAAATGGGCTACGTCATTCAAGAAGGCGGACTCTTTCCACACTTAACAGCTTATCAAAATGTCGCCTTGATGGCCGGTTATTTAGGTTGGCCAGCAGAACGCATTGATAAGCGCGTGACAGAACTAGCCCAATTGACTCAATTACCCTTAGACATGCTCAGTCGTTTCCCCACGCAATTATCCGGTGGACAACGCCAGCGCGTCAGTTTAATGCGAGCCTTAATACTTGATCCCGATTTACTTTTACTTGATGAACCGCTTGGCGCACTCGATCCCATGATTCGTTCTGAATTGCAAAACGATCTAAAACAGATTTTTCAAACCTTAGGCAAAACCGTTGTTCTCGTCACCCATGACATTGGTGAAGCCGGTTTTTTAGGCGATCAGATAGTCTTGTTACGTGATGGGCAGATTGTTCAACAGGGGAGTTTGCCAGAACTGGTTCACACACCGGCCGATTCCTTTGTGACTCAATTTATCAATGCACAACGGAGTCCTCTTGAAGCTTTAAGTCTTTGAACAATAATGCTTTTAAATAAAACACCACTCAAACCATAACTCATATTTGAGTGCATTATCCTAGCATCCATTTTTTTATCAATCAGAAATATTATGAATGAATACACAGAAATTGCCGATTACTACGATCTGTTCATAACCAGCGGCTATTATGACTATGAGAAAATGGCAACAGCGATTGCCACTCTCATCTCTCCAACCCAGACAGTATTAGAAGTTGGAGTGGGAACAGGGCTACTTTTGGAAAAACTCTTGAAGATTGATTCTCAGTACAATCTGACAGGTATGGATCACACAGCGGCAATGTTAAAAATTGCCAAAAAACGGTTGGGCGATCACGTTAAACTATTTGAAGCGGATATTGTGTCCATGTCAAGTTCCAATCAGTTTGATATCGCCATTTCCAATGGCGGGTTGGGTTCTTTTGTAGATACAGGTGGTGAGTGCAACTTTTATACGCATTTGCCTGATGATGAAAGTAACGTGCAAGCACTGCAAAATGTTGCTAACTCTCTTCACCAAGGCGGCTTGTTTCTCATTAACATTCAAGGTACACACGACAATTATGAGAAACCTTTACCAGGAGGAATCGTCTACTCCCAGGAAGTTATTGAGTCCCCAACTTACACGGACTGTATCGATAAAACCTTTTATTTTAAAAGGGATAATCGTCTCTTAGCTCAAATGCAACTGACCTACAGGATTTTTAAGGGGGAAGCGATTGAAGAACTTTTTAGTCAGGCCGGTTTTAAATCGCAAGGAAAAGATGAAAGCGGACAGCTTTTTATTTACTCTAAGAAGTAAAGGTTCATTCTGAAGTCAGGGAAAAAAGTGGGTTTCACTGATATACAGTGAAACCCCAGTCCCCTTGAAGCTTTAAGTCTTTGAACAAGAATGCTTTTAAAACTTCACTAAAACCATAACTCACATGTATAGGTAATGAATTTCAAAATATTTTGCCCGTTATGCCATTGGGTAGCAAAATCACAGACGATACCCATTCTCTGTCCAAAGTGCGATGAACAGTCCCTGTTAAAACTGCGTCATTACATTCCTCTGATATGGGAGGATAACAACACGCTAAGCAATTATCTGCCGTGGGTTGTAAAAGATAGCTCGTGCCAAAAAACGGTCAGTATCTTTCGGATGAAAGAACTTGAACAATGGGTTGGTCTGGATCAGGTATCGCTACTTTTTAGTGGATTTTGGCCAGAGCAAGAAGGCTACTTAACCAGTGCCTCCTTTAAAGAATTAGACGCAATAAGTCTTTTTGAATGGATTAAAATAGCATATAAAAACAAAGTATTGCTCTCCAGTTCTGCTGGCAATACGGGACGTGCTTTGTATCACGTTGCGCTTGCGTTAGGTGAACCGGTGATCATTGTTATACCTGATAATGCAATCAAAGATTTTTGGATACCCAATCAGGCTAATGGAAATATCACCCCTTTCCTTATTTCGGTTCGCAATGGTACCTATCAAGACGCAATTAACTTAGCAAATAGGTTGTCCACTGAATTCAGTTCGGAAATAGTGACATCAGGAGGTGTTCACAACATTGTACGACGCACAGCACTATCTTTTCCTTATTATTATGGCGTCATGAAAACTAAAGAAGTGCCTAAGCATTATTTTCAAGCTGTAAGCACTGCAGCCGGTGCCATTGGTGCCTACGATGTTAATTCTGAATTAATCCAGATGAAGTACACCGACAAAAGAACGGCTATTCATATGGTACAAAACCATCCATTTAATCCAATCGTGGAGGCTTGGAATTCTGCAACACATAAGTTTAAGAAATTGTCTCCCATTGAAGTAAAACAATTTCACAATCAAATCTATGCCAAGGTTTTATCTAATACAAACCCACCTTACCATAATAAAGGAGGTATTCATGAAGTGCTAAGTTCTAGCGGTGGTGGTGCCTACTCCGTGAGTAATCAAGAAGTGAAACAGGCACAGCAAAAATGGCATGAATTCGCCACGGTTAGTCTTGATCCGGCATCTCTTGTGGCACTTGCTGGTTTGATTAAGGCGGTTAAAGCTGGTGCAGTACAGCAACACGAGTCGGTAATACTGCATTTGACAGGTGGTGGTCTTGAGCAATCTATTAATGCAAATAAGCTAAAACAAATCATACCAGATGTTTCTGTAGAAAAAACTCAAGTTAATCATGCTATTGCAGAAGTAGCTCATTATTTGTCAACTATTCACTAAACAAAATTGTTCATGTTGTTGTAGATTATTTTTCGCTATTTTCGGTGAATAGTTATCTTCAAAGTAGTTTCTTTAATCAGGAAAAATTACACTATGTCACAGGAATTTAAACCTACTTATTATCCACAAGAGTATCGTAATTTTTATTCGGCATTTGACAACTACAATGTGAAGTTGATTGAAATTGCCAAACCCGTGTTAGATTTTGAACCAGCTCGTATTTTGGATTTAGCTTGTGGAATTGGATTATCTAGCCTTGCGCTTCGGGCTAACTTCGCTAATGCACATATTCTAGGGATTGATATCGCGCCCGATATGATAGAACTTGCCAAGACATCTGTGCAAGATGCCAATATTGAGTTTCGATGCTCGGAAACAATGCTTCGCGATATTCCGAAAGGGACGATAGATATGGTGTTTGTTAAATCAGCATATCATCATTTTGAAGATCAAATCACTCTTTCACATTTGAAAGAGATTTTGAGTAAAAACGGAGTCATCGCAATTGCTGAAAGGACATCACGTTCTGCCAGATCGTATCCTTTACCTGACATTGCACGTCGTTATTGGGCAGATTATTTTGCACTGCCACGCGAGGAGAGCCGTTTTGTTGCGGACGACTCAATAAAACTGGCTGTCTGTAGCTATGGCGAATATGTGGATATAGCCGTAGAAGATTACTTTATGGCACTGAAAAACCGTCAAATTTTTGGTACATGGGCACTTAAACAAGAAGTCATCGACCAATGGTTGGCAGAACAATCTGCCAAAAAGCTTGAAGCATTCACCGTGTTTGAGGAATTTTGGATGTACTTGTATAAACAAGCTATATAATAATGCAAAGGTAGGGGCAATCCCTTGTGGTTGCCCCATTGGTGCTTTAGTCTATTTTTTAAAATGGCCTAACGGGAAACCCCATCATGAAAAAATACGGCCTGATTTTAATGTGTTTGTTGATGACACACACGATATCCTCAGTGGCAACGGATAACTCAACCGTCAAAATCGCTTCCAAGTTACATACGGAAGGGGTGATTTTGGCTGAATTAATGACTCACTTGGTTAATCATGCTGGCGGTAAAGCCATTCATCTACGTGAATTGGGGGGCACCCATGTCATTTGGAAAGCCCTCAAAAGAAGTGAAGTCGATCTTTATGTCGAGTACACCGGCACGATTATGAAAGAACTTTTTCCCAACAGTCGCTTAAAAACGATTGAGGATATTCGTCAACGATTACTTCAAGACAAGGTTCTTATCAGCAAACCCTTGGGTTTTAACAGCACTTATGCCATCAGCATGAAAACAGAAGTTGCCGCTCAATATGGTATTACTAAGATATCTGATTTGCGGCATTATCCCGATTTACGCTTTGGATTTACCGAACGGTTCTTAGCGCGCAAAGATGGCTGGCAAAGTTTGCGTCAAACCTATCAACTGCCACAAACGAATGTGCGCGGACTCCATCACTATCTTGCCTATCAAGGCCTCAATAGTGGTGCAATTGATCTCATGGATGCTTATTCGACTGATGGTGAAGTCGCCTACTACAATTGACAGGTTTTAGAAGATGATTTACACCACTTTCCCGACTACTACCCGCTGATCATCTATCGCGCCGCCTTAGCCGAGCGAATGCCACAAGTCATTGCTGCTTTACAGAAAATAGTAGGCAAGATCAATGAAACAGAAATGATGCAAATGAAGAGTACCGCGACATTAGATAAAGTGCCTGAAAGCAAAATCGCCGCAGATTTTTTGGCCAAAAAATTGAACCTTCAAATCGACATTCCCGAAGAAACGCTCTGTTTGTATCAATTTACGATTGAACATCTCATTTTGGTCAGCATTTCACTGTTTGCGGCTATTGTCGTGTCGATTCCATTAGGGATTTTAGCGTTTAAATCTAGCCGACTGGGTCAAATCATTTTAGGCATCGTCGGCATGATTCAAACCATTCCGTCATTAGCCATCTTGGTGTTTATGATTCCATTGTTAGGCATTGGCAATGTGCAGGCCATTGCAGCCCTCTTTTTATATAGTCTCTTGCCTATTGTCCGCAATACTTATGTGGGATTGCATGAGATTTCGCCCCAACTGAGAGAATCCGCAGAAGCTTTAGGCTTGCCGCCAATGGCGCGATTACGACTGATTGAACTACCATTGGCTTATCGTTCCATTTTGGCTGGCATCAAAACCTCCGCCATCATCAATATCGGCACAGCAACCTTGGGCGCATTAATCGGTGCAGGTGGTTATGGGCAACCCATATTAACCGGGATTCGTTTAGACGATATTGGTTTGATTTTACAGGGCGCGATACCCGCCGCCGTGTTAGCGTTATTAGCCCAAGGGTTATTTGAATTAGCCGAAAGATGGATAGTGCCGAAAGGCTTGCAGGTCAAATCAAGATGATTTGATGTTATAAGTACTGAAGCACAAAATTTAGAACCTTGTACTCCACCATTAAAAATCATATCATTAAAGTTTTTAAGCGATATGATAATACCGGCTTCTGTACTTAATTATCAATATGGAAAACAATAATGAAGAATGTCAAAGCCAATTTCAACGATATATATTCTCAGTATTGCCCAACAGGATATGTTAACAATCTCGTTGGCGATATAAAATACGAATTGCCTTTTCATGCGATGAAAAGGTTAAAAATTTACCACCAAGCTTTATTACCAACTGATAATCAGATTCAGGTAACAATGGTAGGGAGTGCTCACGGATTGGATGCTGTGGCCCTTAAATTTGATATGACTCCACAAGACATTTTGACACGTTGGACAAATGATGCCACTGTCATGCTATCATTTCCCGCACAAAAGGAATATGAAATGACGATGGTAGATATTGAAGCAGAACCGCTTAGGTTTGCATCGGATATCAATTTGTGCGACAAGTCTTTTGTGGCAAATATGCAGCAACCCTACTCTGTTCAATTGGAACAGCATTTCAACACCATGACAGATATAGTCATTTGTATTGGTGCAACGGGTTATATAGGCGTTGACGGTGTCGAGAAAATTATCCACTCTGCCTTTGTTAATGGAAAAGCCAAATTATTTTGCTTTTCTATGGGTAAGCATTTGGACGAAAATGCTTTTATCGAAGTTTGTTTAAAACATGGGTTAGTCGTGCGAGTGATAGGTAGTCACTTTCGGCAACGTTGTTATAAAGACGAAACTGAAAGACAAAAAATGCTTCATGTCTTAAAACAGAAAAATCTCATGACGCCGGCCGATGAAGAGGCCATTCTCTGCAATGTCTTTTTGGCCTATAAACCGGAGATTTTCCCGGTAAGTTATGATGGCAAAATGGATATCCCTAAAACCTTGATAGTTGCCACTGAAGAAAATGATTTTATTGGATGTACAACGGACACTTCTGATACCATCAATAACTTACCTCACCCGTGGCATATTGTCCTTTCAAAAGCACATTCTGAAAGTGCTGATATTGTTCGTCAATTAACCCATCTTCATGTAAAGGGAGACATATTGCCTAGTGACATGATAACCATGGTCAAAAGTCCTTTAACAAATCATGCGAGTCATTTGGCTAAAATGTTTCCTGATGAATATCAAACCAGTGAACATACGCTTTCCAGTGGTTTGACGAGACAATCCTTTATAAAGCTGTAATTTGCAAAAAAACGTCATGTTATACTTTGCATTAGCATAAATTGCGCTTTTTGATGAGTGTAAGGTACCCTTGCAAGGGCTTGGGGCAAGGGTAGCTTGCACTCCAATCATTAATTAAAACCTCAGTTTATGACATTGTTCAATATAAGTATACTGTCCACCATTTCACGCAAAAGTTTCGCGAAGCGAAACTTTTGCGTGAAATATAATTTGTGCTTTTGCATTTTGCAAAAAAACGAAGAGGTTAGTCACCACCACCTGACTTGAGTTGTTATAATCAATAATAGCGACCTTATGACGATGCTAAGTATAGGTACGCATAAATCTTTTAACATTTTCCTTGCTCCCTGCGTGTTTTTGCAGCCCACCAGCCTTCTATAAAATGTTAATAAACTTTTGCGTACTACTTAATTGTTTTGCAGATTGCGCCCCTTGGAGAATACAGTAAGAATGCCTAATCAAAAACAGACAGACTACAATAATAGTTGTGTCACACCAACATACCAGAATACTGTTTATTTTTTTAAAAATACAGAACAGGTTATTCAGTATCACGAAAGTGAAATTAATGTGGGCCGCTATGGCAGATACGATAATCCCAATTGGTTGGAGGTGGAGAAAAAAATAGCCACCCTTGATAACGTTCAGGATGCCTTAGTCTTTTCTTCTGGCATGAATGCCATTGTGACAAGCGTCTTGACTTTTGCCCAACCAAAAGACAGATTGATATACACCGGTAAGTGCTATAGAAATGTCAGGAATTTTTTTAAGTCAGTCTTACCAAAGCTGGCAATAGAAGTTATCCCGGTTGATTCGGCTGATACTCAGCGTTTTCATGAAGAATTTGAGACTCAATATCGGGAGAATACCAAGATTGTCTTTATTGAAGCCCCCTCCAACCCCCATTTATATTTAGTTGATTTGGAAAGGCTCAAAAGCCAAATCGGCCCGAATACTTTGTTGATTGTGGATAGCACTTTGTCAACGCCATTCAACTGTCAACCTCAAGATTTTGGGGCAGATTTGATCATTCATAGTTGTAGTAAATATCTTGGTGGTCATGGCGATATTTTAGCGGGTACTGTCTCCGGATCGACAAAATTGATTGAAGAAATTAGGAACTACCGCAATATGATGGGAGGCGTTGTTGATCCTCATGCGGCTTTTCTCTTGAACAGAAGCTTGGAAAGCTTCAAAATCAGGATGAAACATTTCAATCAAGCCGGTATGGAAGTTGCTCAGTATTTGCAAAATTCACCACTGGTGGAAAATGTTTTTTATACCGGACTGGAGAGTCATCCTCACTTCGCCCTGGGCCAAAAATATTTAACCGGACATGGAGGAGTCATCTCTTTTGAAATCAAGGCTAATCGAGAATCAACATCACGATTTGTTGACACTTTGACAGTTCCCTTTATGGGCTCAAACTTTGGTTCCAACCATCCTATGGTCGAACAATGCAGTATCTTTACTTACTACAAACAGTCCGCCCAAGAAAGGCAACAGTTAGGCATAACTGACAACTTAGTCAGGCTGAGTGTGGGATATGGAGATACTGGGATGCTAATAGAAGACATAGACAGAGCACTGCAAGAAACTTGTCGTGTGTAGTACATAAGTTCGGAAATATTCTGGCCACTTATGGATTTCCGCAAAAGCGGGAATCCATTTTCAAAGGGGCCTGGAAGAGTTTCGTTTTTCTGCTTTCGACTTATAGAGGTTTTTACTATGAAGAATACCAATGACAATTTACCATTCGATAACCCAATGAGCCTAGAAGAATC
>Ga0164318_10005007_pt1 | contig 12795 bp, 12 predicted proteins | sample GuaBasSedimGuay9_FD_113734 | JGI IMG/M metagenome (GOLD analysis project Ga0164318, IMG submission 113734) | Subseafloor sediment microbial communities from Guaymas Basin, Gulf of California, Mexico - Guay9, Core 4571-4, 0-3 cm | ecosystem: Environmental > Aquatic > Marine > Hydrothermal vents... | reverse complement strand
GACTTTATTTTGAAAAATGAAATTGAGGCTCTATGTACCGATATTAATTATACCACGGAAGAGGGAGATTTTGGTAATAAGGGATTTATAACCGATTTTGTCCGTGTAAATAATAATAAAACCACTCTTTATGCTTGCGGACCCACACCTATGCTTAGATCATTACACAAGAAAACAATCGGAATCCCCTCTTACTACTCCTTCGAAGAGAGAATGGCATGTGGAGTGGGCGTATGTCTCGGTTGTGCAATAATGGCAAAAGACGGTAAATACAGGTATGTTTGTAAGGACGGTCCTGTATTCCCGGGAGATGAAATATTTTAGATGAACGGAAAATTAAAGGTTAAAATCAAGGATATAGAATTCAATTCACCTGTAATCGCCGCTTCAGGGACATTTGGTTTTGGTGTTGAGTATTCCGACATAGTAAATCTCAGTGACTTCGGAGCAATAGTAACGAAGGGAATATCTTTATTACCGAAAGAGGGGAATCCTCCGCCAAGAATCGTAGAAACCCCTTGCGGACTGATAAACTCCATTGGACTTGCAAATCCAGGGACCGATGCTTTTATAGAGACATACAAAGAAGTATACGAGGATTTTCCCACAAAAGTCATCGTTAATATCGGAGCGGAAACAGAGGAGGAATTTCTTGAAATTATCGAAAAAATAGAGAATATCAACGTAGTAGGTTATGAGATAAACATATCTTGCCCCAATGTTGACAAGGGTGGAATGATGTTTAGTGAAGATCCAAACCGGACATACTCATTAATTCGCCATATAAGAAAATCCACCCACAGGTTGGTTATTACGAAACTCTCTCCAAATTTCTGCAACATTAAAGAACTGGCAAAAGCATCTGAAGAAGCGGGAAGTGATGCAATCTCATTAGTCAACACATTCCTCGGTATGAGTGTTGATATAGAAACAGGATTCTCCGGAATAGGTAAACTTTTCGGAGGATTTTCCGGACCTGCTATAAAACCAATGGCACTTAAATTGGTCTATGATACTGTAAAAACAGTCAAAATCCCCGTAATCGGAATGGGTGGCATAAACAACGGCTCTGATGCTACCGAATTTTTGATGGTCGGAGCACAGATGATTCAGGTTGGAAGCGCTATTTTCAAAAATCCGCAGATTGCATTCGATATTAACAATTTTCTTGAAGGATACATTGAAAGAAAAGGCTTTTCAAACATAAATGAAATAATAGGAACTTTTAAAGGGAGTAGATATGAATGAGCGATTGATAGTTGCACTCGATGTCCATAATATCGATACTGCCAGGAATATCCTCGACGAATTGGACGGCATTGTTTCGTTTTACAAAATCGGTATGCAACTGTTTACGAAATTCGGACCTGATATTGTGGAAGAGGTGAAGAGAAGAGGAAACAGGGTTTTTCTCGATTTAAAATTCCACGATATTCCAAACACCGTAGCAAATGCTGTGTATTCCGCAGTTGATATCGGGGTGGATCTTCTCACAATTCATACATTGGGCGGTTTCGAGATGATGGAGCAGGCAATGAAAGCTGCTCTTGATGGTGAAGATAAAAAATTACGCATAGTAGGTGTTACCATGTTAACGAGTCTCAGTGATGCCTTTCTTAAGGATATACTCCAAGTTTATGATAAATCGATTAACGATATGGTTTTAATTCTTGCAAAAGCGGCTAAAAGTGCCGGATTGGATGGTGTTGTTGCGTCGTCCTTCGAGACGAGGAAGATAAAAGAAGCATGCGGGAGCAATTTTCTGGTGGTTACCCCGGGAATCCGACCAATCGGTAATGATCCGTTTGATCAGGTAAGAGTAGCAACACCCGAACAGGCTATTAAGAACGGAAGTGACTATCTTGTTGTGGGAAGACCTATTATCAAGGCGGATGATCGGGCAAAAGCCGCTATGGATATAGTAGAACAGATGAAAAGAGGAGCAGAATAATGCAAGATTTCGGAAAACTATTGGAAGAATTGGGAGCCATTAAGAGAGGACATTTCGAGCTCACTTCCGGTTTACACTCTGAGTTCTATGTTGAAAAATTCAGGTTGCTTGAGAAACCGGAGATCTCCACTATTTTTTGCAAAAACATAGCAAACCGTTTTGCTGATAAGGCAATAGATACCGTTGCCGGACCAACCACAGGCGGCATCATCATAGCATACGATGTTGCTCGCTACCTCGGTAAAAGAGCGATATACGCCGAGAAAGAAAACGGGAAAAGGGTATTCAGAAGAGGATTTGATATTAAGCCCGGTGAACGAGTTCTTGTTGTGGATGATATTCTAACAACAGGCGGTTCCATTGTAGCGACGGCAAAAGCCGTTGAGGAAAAGGGAGGAGAAGTTGTATCTCTCGCTGTTTTCGTAAACAGAAGTTCGGGAGATGTTTCTCTTCCATACTACTTGTACTCGGTTTATTCTCTATCCATTGAAAAGTATGAACCGGGAAATTGTCCCCTTTGTAAGAAAGGGATTCCTCTTGAAACGCCGGGGAGCAAACACCTGTAATGAAATATTCTCACCTGCTCTCTGATTGCAATATTTGCCCTAGAAAATGCGGTGTTAACAGGCTAAAAGGTGAAAAGGGAGTATGTGGTGTTATAGGGGAAAATGTAAAAATAGCGAGTTTTAATATCCATCACGGTGAAGAACCCCCCATATCCGGTTATAACGGTTCGGGAACAATATTTTTTTCCGGATGTAATTTAAAGTGTGTTTATTGTCAAAACTACCCGATAAGTCAAATGAGATACGGCAAAGAGTATTCCATAACCGAACTTGCCGAAATTATGTTAAATCTCCAAGATAGAAAAGCACACAACTTAAATCTCGTTACGGGAAATCACTATATCCCACAGATCATTGAAGCCATCGAAATAGCAAAAAAGAGAGGACTCACAATACCTATTGTTTATAACACAAGCGGATATGATCTTACGGACACATTGAAACTTATGGAAAACCATATCGATTTATACCTTGTAGACATGCGCTATTCTAACGATGAATTTGCGGTAAAATATTCTTCCGCGCCTAATTATACAGAGATAAACAGGCAAGCGATTATCGAGATGTACCGACAAAAGGGTGATTTAAAAACTAGGAAAGACGGTATTGCAAAGAGCGGAGTAATTATAAGACTATTGGTTTTACCGGACAATATTTCTGGGACAAGGAAATCATTGAAATTCATACGCAATAATATAGGCACCGATATCCATTTGAGCATAATGGATCAGTATTTCCCCACATATAAAGCCAAGAAATTTCCGGAACTCAATAGAAAAATTTACGAACGGGAATATGGTGAAATCGTTGAATTTGCCGAGAAGTTATCTTTGACAAATGGATGGGCACAAGAATCCGTAATAAGAGGTGATTATGATAAAAGTTGAGATCTACAACAAAACAGGGATAAAAAATCCTCAGGAAGAAAATATAAAATCCAATCTTTCAGGTATAGGCATTAATGAAAAAATGCCTGTACGATTTATAAAATGCTTTTACTTTTCCAATGATAACATAGAATCAATTGAAAAAATTATAAATGAAATAATCATCGACCCGATAATAGAGGAATACGAAATCTCCGGGAATCCCTCTTTCCCCGACAACTCTGTGGAATACGCTTATAGACCGGGTGTTATGGATCCCGTTATTTTGACATTGAAAGAAACAATTTCACATCTCGGTATTTACTATTCGGGTGATATAAAACGATCATTCAAAGTCATATTTCCGGAGAGTGTAAACTCCGAGATAACGGATTACATAGCTAACAAGCTACTTATAAATTCTACCGTCCAATACCGTTTGACATCACCCCCCACATTTAGAGAAGGGGTTGATATCGAATTTCATCTTGTGGAAATCGATATTTTAAATATGGATGATTCGGGACTAAAGGAGCTGAGTGAGAAGATGGTGCTTTCCCTCAATATGGAAGAGATGAAAACGATAAGAAATTACTTTAAAAATATCGGTAGAAACCCCACTGATGTGGAACTCGAAACAATTGCACAAACGTGGAGTGAGCATTGTAAACACAAAACGTTAAACGGCAACATAGAATTTAACGGTAAAATAATTAACGGACTGCTAAAAAATACGGTTTTCAAAGCTACAACAGAGTCAAAACGAGATTTCCTTGTATCCGTCTTTAAAGATAACGCAGGGATAATTAAATTTGACGATAAAAATCATATCTGTTTTAAAGTGGAGACCCACAATCACCCATCGGCTCTTGAGCCATACGGCGGAGCTGAAACCGGCATAGGCGGTGTAATTAGAGATATTATGGGAACCGGTAGAGGTGCAAAACCTATTGCAAACACAGATGTTTTCTGCTTTGCTCCTCCCGAATATCCATACTCGGAGCTGCCCACCGGCATTCTCCATCCTAAGAGAGTGGCAAAGGGAGTGGTAGCCGGAGTCAGAGATTATGGAAACAGGATGGGTATACCTACGGTAAACGGCTCGATACATTTTCATAATGATTATTTAGGAAATCCTCTTGTTTTCTGCGGTTCCATAGGTATTATGCCGGTGGGAACGGAGACAAAAAAGGTGCGCCCGGGCGAAAAAATCGTCCTTGTTGGCGGAAGAACCGGCAAAGACGGCATTCACGGGGCTACATTCTCATCGGTTTCACTCCATGATGAATCCGAGATTACAAGTTCCAATGCGGTTCAGATTGGTAATGCCATTACGGAGAAGAAGGTACTTGATGCCCTTCTCGAAGCCCGTGACAAGAATCTATACACAGCGATTACCGATTGCGGAGCCGGTGGTTTATCCTCTGCTGTAGGGGAAATGGGAGAGGAAACAGGAGCAAAAGTAGAACTTTCAAAAGTCCCATTAAAATATAAAGGTCTCTCCTACTCGGAAATATGGATTTCAGAAGCTCAGGAACGAATGGTGATTTCCATAAAAGATGAAAATCTGGAAGAAATCAGGGAAATATTCGATAAATACAATGTTGAATTCACCGTTATAGGCGATTTTACGGATGATAAAAAGTTGCATCTCTTCTATAAAGGAAATAATGTTCTCGAACTCGATATGGAATTTCTGCACAATGGACTTCCCAAAATCACAAAAAAGGCAAAATATGTTCCTCGAGAGCAAAAAAAAGAAAACCATACAGTTAAAAATCTCAAGGATACAATCCTATCCGTTCTCGGTAATTGGACGGTAGCAAGTAAAGAATGGGTAATCAGGCAGTACGATCATGAAGTCCAGGGAAAAACGGTAGGAAAACCGTTGAGTGGTAAAAATTACGATGGTCATCAGGATGCTTCCGTCTTAAAACCTCTCTATGACTCATACAAAGGAATTGTTGTAGCAAATGGAATTAATGTTCGATACGGAATTCTCGATCCTTACAAAATGGCACAAAATGCCATCGATGAAGCAATGAGAAATATCGTATCAGTAGGCGGGAATCCCGAATATACCGCTATCTTAGACAATTACTGTTTCGGCAATCCTGACAGAGAAGAAATACTCGGTGATATCGTAATGGCTTCAAAGGGAATGTACGATGCCGCAAAATTCTTCGATGTCCCGTTTATTTCAGGTAAAGACAGCCTCTACAATGAATTTAAATTAAAGGATAAAACGATTAATATTCCTCCGACGATACTCATATCGGCAATAAGTGTAATCGATGATATAAGGGATACAATAACATCCGATTTCAAATCCATTGAAAACCCCGTTTACATAGTAGGTGACACATTGGAAGAGATGGGAGGCTCGATTTTATACGACACTATTGGCATGAATGGCGGAATTGTCCCTACAATCAATCTTGAGAGAGCAAAACATACACATATCGCCTTATATCGGTCAATAAAAGATGGTGCTATTGCTGCATGTCACGACATAAGCGAAGGCGGAATAGCCATAGCTGCAATCGAAATGGCAATCGGTGGAAGATGCGGTTTCGACTTTGACCTATCTAATATTGTAAGCCGGAATTGTGATTTCATTACCGCACTATTTTCCGAGTCAGCTTCACGCTATATTGTAGAGGTTAGAAACGAGGAAAGATTTTTGAAAGAAATGAAAGAGATCCCAATTTATAAAATAGGTTATGCAACAAAAGGTGAAACAATGCAATTCAAATTCAGAGGAAACAGTCTGGATTTGGATATTAAAACGGCTATAAAACAATGGAAAAGGGAGCTGAAATAGTATGAAAATAAGAGCTGCTCTTCTATACACGGAAGGAACAAATTGCAATCTGGAGACAGAGAATGCTTTTAAATATTTGGGAGTCGAGACGGAAACGTTAATCCTGAACAATGTCATAAAAAACAAGGGAAATTTTGATAAGTATCATATAATTGCCATACCGGGAGGATTTTCATATGGGGATGACATTTCAGCCGGTAAGGTATTCGCCACTCTACTCATGCATTATAAACTTGAAGAAATAATGCGTTTTATTTCACAGGGAAAATTAATAATAGGAATATGTAACGGCTTTCAAGTTCTGGTTAAAACCGGCCTCCTCCCAAACACTTCGGCTACCATAAAAACAGAATCAACGCTAGCCTTTAATGACTCGGGTGTCTTCATAGATAAATGGGTAAATCTTAGAGTTAACAAAAACAGCGTTTCCAAATTCATAGGCACAGATTTACCCGATATAATTGAATTGCCCATAGCCCACGCAGAAGGGAAATTCATAGCTCCAGGTGATGTATTAAACAAGATGATCTCCAATAATCAAATTGTTTTTCAATATTCCTCATCGGATGGAAATGTCGATGAAAAGTATAATCCGAACGGCTCGATTATGAATATTGCCGGCATTTGTGACAAAACAGGACAGATTCTCGGTTTAATGCCCCATCCCGAAAGGTTTTCTTCCGCATATCAACATCCAGCATGGCAAAGATTGGGACTTAAAGAAGAGGGAACGGGACTTTTATTATTTAAAAACGCTGTGGATTATATAAAAAACAATATTATTTAATAGTATGAACATGAAGAAAATTAAACAGGAATTGATGCGAAAATCCGCTGAAATGCTTAAAACAATGCGACAGAGAAGATCGGTTAGGTCTTACAAGAGTATCGCACCCCCCATAGAGGTCATTGAAAATTGCATTAATATAGCAGCAAGCGCTCCCTCCGGAGCCAATAACCAGCCATGGACATTCATTCTTGTTAAGGATAAAAATATCAAATCACTCATAAGAAAAGAGTCTGAAAAAATAGAAAAAGAATTCTATGAAAAACGGATAACAGATGAATGGCGAAATCAACTGTCTGTTTTGAATACGGGTATTTCAAAACCATTTCTTGAAGAGGCACCATACCTTATATGCATCTTTGTTCAGAGATACCATATCGATAAAAACGGAAATATTATTAAACACTACTTTCCATTCGAATCTGTCGGTATTGCTACAGGTTTTCTTATTTCCGCTCTCCACAACCTTGGAATTTCCTGTTTGACATATACTCCGAGCCCCATGGTTTTCTTAAATAAAATTCTCGGTAGACCGAAAAATGAAACACCTTTTATGATTTTGGTTGCAGGATATCCAAAAGACGATTACAAACCACCGGAATTAGCAAAAAAAGAATCTAAAGATTACCTAATTATAAAATGATTTAATGTATCCCTTTGAGAATATTCACAACAATATCAGGTGCATGTATTCTCCCTACCCTTAACATCACAAACATATTCATTGTAAAACTCAAGAAAAAATGCGATAGTACCGCAGGATAAACGGATTTAAAATAGACCGTTAAATACCCCAACAATATACCGCCAAAAATGGAGCTATAAATCTCCGTTTGAGGCTTTCCGTAATGAGCCAAAGAAAAAATAATCGTACTTATCGCTATGGCAAGGAAGAGACCCGTTTTTTTTCTTAAAAGGGGAATCAAAAATCCTCTGAATAAAAATTCCCACGAAAACATAAATATGAGAAAGGACAACTCATAGAAAAAGATTTCGCCATTTGATTTAATGTAATACTTATAGAGCGGGTAAATTCTGATATACGCTTTTTTCGATGAAAAATATGCCGTCCCGATTACAATGGTTATAAAAACGATCAAGAGAATGGGTACCCATATCTTCCATCGACCGAGCCCGAGATAAAACAGATTGTACTGATTATATGATTTTAGAAGAAATAATGTGTATAAAAGTGACGTTATGGTAAATACGTACAACAAACCAATCAAAATACCTCTGTATTTAAAAATCGCAAGTAGCAAAATATCAATAAGAATCAATGGTATAGTGACATATTTCAAAGGAGATTCCAATTGATACTTAACTATGTTATAAATCAAAACAGGCAAAACAAAGAATAGTAGAAGCGATTGCGATATCCAAATAGCAGGGGGATGCCATAACATTTGGTTAATTGCGAAAACAAGAGCGAACGCGAGATAAAGTAAAACCGATCCGATTGCTATGGATTCAAGGTTATTTCTATTCATTAACCGCCTGAAATAAAAGGAATTAACGAGATTTCATCATTGTCGTTGATTACACTGTCTTTTGTTATTGCTTTACCGTTTTTCTCAACAACAAAAACATATTTTTCCGGAATTCCTACTTTAGAAAACAGTTCCACAATAGTTATAGGTTCCGGAACATCGATTTTTAGATAATCCTTATCACCAATATACTGTTTTAAAATCCCGTAAGCTTTTATTTTCATCAATAAAAAAAGAGGGGGGAAAATCCCCCCTTTTATTTAAATACCAGCTGCAAGCTTTTCATCTACGATATCAAGGAGATCAAGCGATGCAAGTTTGACAGCGGTAGGTGTACTGTCTTTTGACCAACCCCGAGCCATATAATATTCATCAAGCATATGTTGCAGTTCCTCTTCGCTCACATAAGCACCTTTCGAAACACCTTTCGGTATGGGATTATGTGTAACTCTATAAGGTAACGTATCGTACTTTCTATCGATTCCTTCGCGAATATTGAACATCTTTTGAAGGTTGTAAACCCTCTCTCCTATGGTCATAACATCAGCGTCGATCATATCATCGCCTGTTATGGCATTGTTGAGTTCAGGTATCCCTTCAAGGAAATACATGTGTCTTGAAAATTTACACAAACCGAAAATATCATATGTTGTTGCCAGATCTTCCGCTGTTTTCACCTCAAATCCTTTCCAATCGCTACTCAGCCTGTCAATTCCTTTGTATTTCCACCAACTTCCACCGAGTTCAATACCATACACGCCGGCGGTTAAATGGCATGCACCTCTTATGGAAACGGCAAGGGCAAGAGCCATTCCCTTAATACCTCTCACATCATAGGCAGGTAGCTCAAGGCCCTTTATATTAATGGCAAATTGATCCGAATTCTTCCCGAGTTTTTCAGCCGCTGCTTTTGTACCGTCTGCAAGGAGTTCACCTATATAGCCCTCTCTCTTTGCCATCTTCTTCAGTACCTCAATAGCAGCATCGGCATTACCGAAAGTCAATTCGATTCCTTCCATTTTGTCCTTGTCAAGTAACCCTTTTTCGTATGCTTCCATAGCCCATGCAATCGTAACTCCGGCAGATATGGCATCAAATCCTTCTCTATCGCAAATTTCATTCATCTTTGCAACGGCTTCGACATCATCAATTTCCAATACACCACCGAGAGAGTATAAAACTTCATACTCTATACCATCCACTTTTGTCCCTGCATATTTTCCTTCCTTGACTTCAATTATTCTGCCACAGGGTTTTGTGCATGTGGGGCACGGATGATGTCTTACCGTATACTTGGGAGACCAATAATAGGGATCTATGTGCGACTTTTCTCCCTCTTTCAGATTATCATATACGGACTGGAAATATCCCCACTGCCAGTTTCTTGAAGGGAAAGTGCCTCTCTCCCTGTTCATCCAATCGTAAAATTCTCCCGAACCGTAATCCATATCGGCTTTTGTTGCAGGATGTTCTTTAATGATATTTACCCATTTTTTATTCAACTCTTTCAATTTTTCAGGATCCGCAAAATCTATTTTTTTATCCCCTTTCATTATTATGGCTTTGAGATTTTTAGAACCGAAAACAGCTCCGCCGCCTGCTCTCGCCGCCTGTCTTTCTTCAAAATCAATCCCGGAAATTTTACTGAGGTTTTCGCCCGCTTGTCCGATGGCACATGTTCTGTACGTTTTACCGTATTTTTCTCTCAATTTATCCTGTGTTAAAATAGCATCTATTCCCCTGTATTCTTCCGCATCGATAAATTCGACATTTTCGTTATCAATTTTCAATGTAACGAGTTTATCACTCTTGCCCTTAATAATAATAGCATCTACTCCTGATTTTCTCATTTCCACACCAAGGTATGCGCCGACTATTGCCCTTCCGAAACCACCTGTTAAAGGAGATTTGAATGTCATAGCCGATTTCGAACCGGTTGGAATACCTGTACCAACAAAAAGACCGGGCGAAAAAACAATCACATTCTCAGCTCCCAACGGATCGATTTTACTTTCCGTTTCTTTGTAAAGAAAGTAAGTGGCAATCCCCAATCCCATATTGTATTTTTTATATACATCATCATTTACGGGAACTATCTCCGTCTTTTTTGTACTAAGGTCGATTTTCAGCACCTTATTCCATACACCTTTCATGAGTACCTCCTTTTATTGCTGCTATATGATATAATATTTACATATTTCTGTCAATCAATTACTGCCTAAAAATTTATATATAAATCTAATATTTGCCGTTATCGAATTACCGGTTCCCGCTTCGTAGAGATCCCCTACTTCAACATTCAATTCCATCTTTTCTGTTTTGTAGCCAAAGCCGATTTTGGGACAAATGTAATGTTTTACATTTCCGGCAAGAAAATTTTTGTCGGGAAACTCCTCCTCTCTGAATCCTCCCCCGGATGGCCACGTTATATCCAAACGCCCCTCTCCCTTCCTTTTAAATGTTCCTTTGAAATAGAGCGAATAACTACCGATATTTCTCTTTATATTAAGGTAAACTCTATCAAAATCGTTACCCTCTTCCGTTCCGATTGGAAATCCGTATGCGGTATATCTCCCTGCAGGGGCATATAATCCGTATACCCACCTCGAGGCAATGGAATATTCCATTATAATATCAAAGTCCCCTATAACGAAACTATCTCCGGTGGTAAATGCAAGATGATTCGGTTCATTCATATCGCTGGGAGGATTATCATACTGGAAATCATCGATTAATAATTCAAGATAAAAATTATGATTCCTCATCTGCCGTTCCAAAGACAAGTCCCAGAATAGATTGGTAGGAATCGTATTCCCTTCATCGGGATCGTTCCATTGAAGCACATACATCACATTCAGAGGGTTTAAAAATTGTAGCGGAAAAGATTCTCCGTCTTTATAGTAAATAAGTGCAACTTCCGATAAGGCTATCTTTGTTTTTTTAATCAAAAATTCAATTTTATGCGCGGAAATAAATCGGTTGAAGTGGTATTTTGTCGTAGATGTATCACCGACAACATCGTTCAGAGTCGTATACATACGATTTAGAAGTATGTACGCACATGTCATCTCTACATTTTTATATTTTAATCCGTACATGACATTGTTCACAGGTAAATACCCCGAAAACAGAAGAGGAGAAACACCTTCTCCCCACCTCATACTCTTCTTTCCTGCCTCCATAAAAAAGATACTGTTTTCATACGATATATAGCCGCTCTGCATGTTCATCCCAACAATATTTTTAAATAACATTCTAGGGGGAAGCGTTGTATCTATAAATTTCAGATTGGGTTGAAAAACAACGGAAAATCCGCTCGTGTCCAAAGAAATATAGGGTTTAACGGAAAACAAATTCAAGCTGTCTTTTTCATAATTAAAATCAACCCCAATATTTATCGAGGCATTGAGCAATAACGGAAGTAAAAAAATGAATATATAGCTAAAAACTTTCACAGATTGTATCCTATGATCAAACGATAATACCGTCAATAGTAAATCTCCTTGTTCGCAAAATATAATGTAAATTCTTTATTTCGCCATCCCCCCCGAAAATCTTCTTAATACAAATGTATTGATTAGGATCCACAAAAGCCACAGTACAAAAACAATTATCGTACTTTTCTTTTTATCCAGTTTTGTAATAACACCGAGTCCCAAACCGATTAAAGAAAGATTCCATAGAGTAAATATTTCAAAGCTATTCAAAAAGGAGAAAAGGGCGCTTCCCTTATCAAGATTCGGTAAAAATACGACTAAACTTGTATACACATCCGATGAATGTTTCGCCAAAGTTAACAGGGTTTTTACGATTATACCCAACGATGTAATAATACCCGCCCAGACCGTAAGAGAAAACATTTTTCTGAATTTGATTTCATAACCGGTTACTATAATTGTAAAATAAAAAATCGCGGATTTCAAAAGGAGATAGATCGGCGTTGAAATCAAGGCACCAATAATCGATCGAATAAGAATATTTGATGTCGTCAGAATCTTTGTTTTTTGAGCATCAGAGAGATTTTGAATAGCAGGGTTGGACATTATCGCATTTATCTTTTCCGGAATTACTATGGAAGGAAACGTTATAAGTATGTAACCGATGGATATTACGATTAGTGTCGTTAAAGGAAGCCACCATGTGGGGTTCTCATCTATATAAGCAAATGTTTTATTCGGGGAAATAATGATATTCCAGATCTGCTTTAAATCTTCGATAAAATCGTATTTGCTTTTACTTTCCACATTTTCGGATACTTTTACTGTTTCATTATCACCTGTTACCATAGTTCCTCCTATATTATTGTTTTTG
>Ga0164318_10005006_pt1 | contig 12795 bp, 14 predicted proteins | sample GuaBasSedimGuay9_FD_113734 | JGI IMG/M metagenome (GOLD analysis project Ga0164318, IMG submission 113734) | Subseafloor sediment microbial communities from Guaymas Basin, Gulf of California, Mexico - Guay9, Core 4571-4, 0-3 cm | ecosystem: Environmental > Aquatic > Marine > Hydrothermal vents... | reverse complement strand
TTGGGCCTCCGGCGCGGCTTTACCGGCCTCTCGGCTGATGCGCTTCATAGCGCGTCGCAGGTCGGCGAACTTTTTTTCTTGCCCAAGTTCCTTGGCCCGCGTTACTCCCCAATCGAGCAGGGTTTTAGCGGCGTCGTCGGTCAAGTCGGCGGTGAGAGATTCGTCTTCCAGGATGCGCTCCACGGCGTAGCGGTGGCTCTCTAAATCAGTCATGATACTCCTTACCCTGGTTCTCTACTGGACACTTTTGCCAAGTTTCTGTTACACAGAGATTCACGGAGGATTCACAGAGTCGCCTGTCGGCAGACAGGCAGGCACGGAGATTCTTTGAATAAATCTGCCAGTACGAAGCGGCTCTTTTGTTAAATTGTCCAAATTTCAACATCTCAGCGTATCTCTGTGCCTCCTCTGCGCTATCTGTAACTGATTTGGGTGTGTTTCATCTCAGTTAGGGAGGAGGGATTTGAAACACACCCATTTGCAAGATGTCTTGGTAAAAGGCTTGCTCCTGTTCCGCGATGTCCGCCAGCGTGGCCGCCGCCCGCTCAAAGCCGGCCGGAGACTCGCTTTCGCTGATGGTCTTGAGTTGGTCGCTGAGGGCAGTCCAGAGAGCGGCGGTCTGACGCATACGATCAGCGGCGTCCAGTTTGATCAGGGCGGGCAGTAGTGCGCTTGCCTGGTCCAAAAAGTCGGCGTACATCAGACGAAAGCCTCCACCTCCGGTTCCCCGGCGCTCGATAATCTGGTAGCCGAAGCGGGCGCACCATTGCCAGTTCTCGGCCTGGTTCCAGCGCGGCAACCTGGCGACGGCCAGCCGCATCCCCGGCAGGCCCATACTATCTGCCGGCGGTTTCAGCATGGCCTGGGCATTGGAAACCAGGGCGCGCCGGATGGCGTCGCCCATGTCGGGCAGGTCGAAATACTCGACCGGGTACCAGTTGTTGTGGATGGGTATCGGCGGCAGTGGCGAGTCCATAGCCGCGGCCAGGTCGTCCAGGGGGACGGGCATCAGGCCGGGGAAGCCGGTGTCGGCGACGAGAGCGACGTCGTTGGCATAGCCGGCCAGCGCCACACCGTGGCCGGGAAAGTGGGCGCTCTTGCCATAGTGGGGCAGGTAGTACAGGTCGGTGAGCAGGAGCAGGGGGGTGTCCCGGTCGAGCCATGTGCGCATCTCGGCCCAGGGAAAGCCATCGCCCGCACGCCAGTCGAAGGGGAGACCCAAGTTGCGGAAAAAGCTCCACTCCAGAGCCGGCACACGGCTGCCAAAGGCTCGGCTGGGCGAGTTGTGCGGATCCTCGAAATAGATGAAGCCTAGCCCGGCCCCCAGGCCAAAGCACATGGCCTCGCTTAGCCCGTGGCCGTGGTAGCGCATCACGTCGGCCAGCGCCGTAGAGCCGCAGTGTTTGCCGGGCCGGTGTTCAAAACCAGGGATTGTGTACCTCTCTTTGCCGATGATTGTGCTTTCTCCTCTTCCCTGGCACGCCAAAGTTAAATATGTGAGGCCAGCAGCTCGCGGATGCGCGGCAGAGCCTCGATTGCGGCCTCTTCCCCGGCGGCGATGGTCTCGGCGGTGTGTGATAGACCGGTCAGTGTCGTCACGCCCCGTGGGATAGCGGGCCGGATGATGATCTCGGGCTGCGCCTCGGCCAACCGCTGGCGATTAATCTCGGTCATCACTATTCCCATTGAGCGATACAGCACTTCGAGGGTGTCTACCAGTGTGTTGGGGACGTAGCGACTGCGGTGTAGAGTCTGGGTCAGGTAGGATGCTGCCTGCTCGTCGGAGGAAACGTCTACGGCGATGACGACGTCAGCCCCCAGGCTGCGTGCAACATCGGCAGGGAGGTTATCCAGCAGCCCGCCGTCTACGAGTAGTTGATCGCCCCACTCTACCGGCGTAAAGAGGCCCGGCAGTGCCCCGGTGGCTCGCACGGCGTCCGCTACCAGGCCTTGGCGCAGGATTACCTTGTGTCCGCTGTTCAGGTCTACGGTAACTAGTGCCAGCGGGAGCTCTAGGTCCTCGAAGGTGCGGTCGCCAATGTGACCGATCAGGTACTGGCGCACCTTCTGGCCCCCCAGTATGCCGCGCCGGGGCAGCGATGGGTCGGCCAGGGCCAGGATGCGACGGAGGCTTGACATGCGTAACGCCTCTTGCTCCAGAAACTCGGGTGACAGCCCGGCTGCGTACCCAGCCGCGACGAGGCCGCCCATGCTGGTTCCGGCCAGGCAGTCAATTGTTATTTGTTCACGCTCCAGGGCTTTGAGCACGCCGATGTGAGCTAATCCTCGCATGCCGCCGCCGCTGAGGGCCAGCCCGATTTTGCGAGGTGCTTGTTTCCGCAAGTTCTTGAGAAATCGCCACATACTTTTATCTTCCCCGCAGTCCATGAGGTGGCTGGAGAATCTGTACTGTCGCCTCAAACCAACAAGTAATGCTGAGTATACAACGTGAGCACGAGAAAGTCCAGTTCACCGTCCGCTCGGCCGGGTAGTGGAGCATGCCTGGGAGCGCGGGCGTCCCCGCCCGCATGCGGCCAAGAGGGCCGTGCTCCATAGCGGGCGTCCCCGCCCGCATGCGGCCAAGATGACCGCGTTCCATAGCGGGCGTCCCTGCCCGCATGCGGCCAAGATGGCCGCGTTCCATAGCGGGCATCCCTGCCCGCATGCGGCCAAGATGGCCGCGCTCCATAGCGGGCGTCCCCGCCCGCATGCGGCCAAGATGGCCGCGTTCCGATGACTGCCTGCTCGTCAGATTCCCCAACTTGTTGGGGAGTCCACGCGAAGAACCCGAACAAGTGCGGGGGTGATGTCCAACCACAATCATCGCTCCGTCTCCACCCACATCTGAACCCCGTCGGTGATGAACTCGACCGCGCCCTGCTCGTCGGTGCGGTAGACCGAAAAGCTATCCAGCCGCTCTAGCACCTCCTCGCAGGGATGGCCGAAGCGGTTATCCGCCCCCACGCTGATGACCACCACCTCCGGGGACACCGCGTCCAGGAATTCTTGTGTGGTCGAACTGCAACTCCCGTGATGGGCCACCTTCAGCACCGTGCTCTGTAAGGGCGTATCACGACGCGCCCCTACCAACGCCTCCTCCACCTGCGCCTCAATGTCACCCGGCAGCAACAGCGATACTTGCCCGTAGCTCAACTGCGTCACGACCGAGTTGTTGTTAGCCTCGTCCAGCAGTTCAGCCCCTGGGTGCAACACCACCATCTCCAGCCCATTGTCGAGCGCCAGCCGCAGCCCGGTCTCGCCCTGGTAGACTGTGGCTCCCTCCGCCGTCAGCAATTGCAGCCAGTACTCGTAGACCTCGGACTCGTGATCCATCTCGCGCTAGATCACCGTGCTTACCTTGTACCGCTCCAACACTCCTACCAGCCCGGTGATGTGGTCGGAATCGGGGTGAGTGAGCAGCATCACATCGAGCGTGCGGTCCCAGAACGGCACGTGGTGACCCAACTGCGAGAGCAGCGCCGTCTCGCTGGGGCCGCCATCTACCAATACTTGCTTGCCGGAGGGGGTTTGGATAAAGATAGCGTCCCCTTGCCCCACGTCGAGGAACACGACGTGCAACCGGCCGTCGGGCAGCGTGCGCCAGACGGAGAAGGCCAGCACCAGCAGGATGACCGCCGCGCCGACGAGTACTTTTGTCTTTAGGCGGGAGGAGAGATTGGCCCATAACTCGCCGCGGCGCTCTTTGGTCTGCGCCAGCCACCAGGTGAGGCCCCCCGCGAGAGCATAGTAACCCCATACCATCCAACCCTCCGTTTTGACCGGCAGCGAGGCGAGCGGCACCCGCGCCGTCAGCTGCACTACTTGGATGGTAAAGGTGAGGAACACCCAGGCCACCCACCCCACCACCTGTCCCAGCGGCAGGAAGACCAATCCTAGCAACATGGCAATCCCTCCCCAGATCATCACCCCCGCCTGGACGGGTAGGATGAGGAAATTGGTCAGCAGTGTGACGAGGGACAATCGCCCAAAGTAGTACAGGATGATGGGAGTGGTGGTTATCTGGGCCGCCAGCGTGACGATCAGCGCTTCGTTAATCAGCCCGACGACTTTTTGAGCGCGTTCGGCGGAGGTGAATCGTGTCAATATCCGCTCGAATGTTTTTTCCAGTGAGTCGGTGTAGAGCACCAGGCCGACCGTGGCGGCGAAACTGAGCAGGAAACCCACGTCCCACAGGGTGTATGGGTTCCACGCCGTCATGCCGATAGCCGCAGCGGCGAGGGAAACGGGGGCAAAGGTGGGCCGTCCCAGGTGGCGACCCCAGAGATAGAGGATGCCCATCAGCGCCGCGCGCACCACCGCCGCCGATGCGCCGACGAATATCGTGTAAATCGCCACCCCCGCGATGGCGACCCAGACCGCCCGCCGTTTGTCGAACAGTCGCTGGGCCAGCCCGGCAAAGATACCGCTGATGATCGTGATATTGAACCCCGAGATGGCGATGATGTGAGTCGTGCCGGTGGTGGAGAAATCGTCCATCAGGCCGGCGGGGATGCCCGTCTCGACGCCCAACAGGATGCCGGTCAGCAGCGCCGCCTGCGGTTCCGGGAGGATGCAGGCGATGACGGATTGGGCGTGCCGCTTGAAGGTGAAGAGATAATACAGGAGCGGGATGGCCTGGTTTTCGGCCAACGGCGTGATCTGGGCGCGACGGATCAAGGAGTGGATACCCTGCCGGGCCAGGTATTCGCGGTAGGAAAATTCCTCAAAGACGGGCGGCTCCTCTAGCCTCCCCTCGACCCGCACGCGGTCACCGTAATGACGTTGCGGGTAGCGGTCAGTCTTGACCAGCACCAGCCCATCCACATCCAGTTCCGAGCCATCGGGCAGCGTCAACCGCTCGGCCTGCACGCGCAGATTGGTGTAATACTCCCGCTCGTCCGGCTCCCCCACCACCACCCCTTCCAGCGTCACCCGGCCGACGTCGTTGTAGGTCGCCAGAGAGGTCTCGTCAAAGTGGGGCAGAGCAAGCAAGAGCCGGCCTGCGCCCAGAGTCAACGTCAGTGCGCACAGCGCGCCCAGGCGGACGCGGGCGTTGTCCCGCCACAGCAAGAGGCCGAGGAACGATGCCAGGCCGAGCACGAGCAGTGCCTGCCAGGGAAGGTTGGTCGTCTTGGCGAGCGCGATGCCCGCCAGCCAGGCGGCGGCAAGGTAAACGAGAAGCATTGTGCTAGTTCTTTGGGCAAAATGTTCTTGTGGGTCTGGCGGAAAGCGATGTGATCGAGTTACGATCAGGCTGCTCGCCGCGGCCGGTACTGGATCGCCTCGGCCAGGTGGGCGGTCTCGATGCGCTCGCTGCCAGCCAGGTCCGCGATGGTGCGGGATAGTTTGAGGATGCGGTGAAAGGCCCGCGCGCTCATCTGGAGTTGTTGCATGGCGGCCCGCACCAGCCCCCTCCCGGTCTCGTCCAATTGGCAGATTTTGCGCACCTCGGTCGGCCCCATATCGGCGTTGCAACTGAGCGGCGTATCGGCAAACCGCTTCCGTTGCACATTTCGCGCCCGCTCCACCCGCGCCCGGATCGCCTCCGATGGTTCCCCCAGCCGCTTGTCGGTCAGCTTGTCATAGTCCACTCGGGGTACTTGTACGTGGATGTCAATCCGGTCCAGGAGCGGCCCAGAGATGCGCTTTTGGTAACGGCTGATGGTCTGCATGGAGCAGGTGCACTCGCGCACCGGGTCGCCATAGTAACCGCAGGGGCAGGGATTCATCGCCGCCACGAACATAAAGTTGGCCGGGAAGGTCAACGTACCGGTGGCGCGGGCGATGGATACCTTGTGATCCTCCAGCGGCTGCCGCAGCCCTTCCAGGATGCGCGTGCCGAACTCGGGTAGCTCGTCCAGGAAGAGCACGCCCCGATGGGCCAGGCTGATCTCGCCGGGGCGCGGCCAATGCCCGCCGCCGACCAGCCCGGCGTGGCTGATGGTGTGATGGGGCGCGCGGAAGGGCCGGTGGCGGAGGAGAGGGGTGTCCGGCGGCAGCATCCCGGCGATGCTATAGATTTTGGTCACGTCCAGCGATTCTTCGATGGTCATCGTCGGCAGGATGGAGGGCATTGAGCGGGCCAGCAGCGTCTTGCCGGCGCCGGGCGGGCCGATCATCAGGACGTTGTGTCCGCCGGCGGCAGCCACCTCCAGCGCCCGCTTGACGTGTTCCTGTCCCTTGATCTCGGCAAAGTCGGCTGCATACTGGGGCAGCGGCAACGAGGTCGAGTCGAGAGTGGGCGTGTAAGGGGGGATCGAACGCAGCCCTTGCAGGTGGGCGGTCAGTTGGCCCAGGCTCTCGACCGGGATAACCTCTAGCCCCTCGATCAGGGCCGCCTCGGGCGCGTCGCCCGCGGGGACGAATACGCGCTGGATGCCCTGCTGGCGCGCCACCGCCGCGATAGGCAGGACGCCGTTGACGTGGCGCACGGAGCCATCCAGGGAAAGCTCGCCGGTGAAGAGCGTGTTCTCGACCTCCTGGGGCCAGACTTGCTCGGAGGCGATGAGCACCCCCACGGCGATGGGGAGATCGTAGGACGGGCCGGCTTTGCGGATATCGGCCGGGGCCAGGTTGACCGTGATGCGCTTGCTGGGGAAGACCAGTCCCGAGTTCTTGACCGCCGCCCGCACCCGTTCGCTCGATTCTTTGACGGCGGCGTCGGGCAGGCCGACGATGACGAGCGACGGCATCCCTCGCGAGGTATCCACCTCCACATCTACGAGGACGCCCTCCAACCCCACGAGGGCGCAACTGGTGACCTGAGCAAGCATTCACAACTCCGGTGGTACAATGATGCGCATAGTGTAACACAGAGGGTGAACGGGGGCAAGCCAGGTCTCGTCAGAAAGACTGGCGCAGTCTTCAAGACTGCGCCAGTCTCCACTAATTCGTCTTGCGGGCGCGGCGGCGGCGGACGATGGCGCGCACCAGGAAGAACAGCCCGGCTATGGGCGCGGCCACTGCGAGCAGTACTGGAATGATAAGGACGACGAGGACGATGGCCGCATCCACCAGGAATTGGAGCACCCGGATGAGGGACTGGAACGCGCTGCGCAGTGTGCCCTCCGGGTGCCAGCCGCCGATCTGGATGGGCTGGGCCAGTTCGTCGGGGGTGATGTCAACGCTGATCGTCGCCATAGCCGCCGATTGCTCCAGATACTGGATACGCCCCTTGAGATGTTCGATCTCGGCCTCAATCTGGCGCAATTGCCCGTCAACGGCCAGGGCGGCCTCGGTGTCTTCGGCGCCCTCCAGGTACTCGAGCAGCCGGGCCTGGGTCGCTTCTCGATTGCGGAGACTGGACTGCAAGTCCACGTATTCCTCGGTCACGTCCTGCCCGGAGACGTTCTCGCTGCGCACTTCGGTCGCCAGGGCGCGGATGCGCTCCAGGGCGACGTCAAAGCTTTCGGCGGGGACGCGCAGCGTGACAGAAGCCCGCAGGCCCTCCTGGTACTTGTACGTGTTCGACTCGACGATATACCCTTCCAGGTCATCCACCAGGCCGTTGATTTCGTCGAGGGCGGTCTCGGTATTCGGCACCACCAGGCTGAGCGAGCCGGTGCGGATGATGATCCGCTCGATGGTGGAATAGTCCGCCGCGCCGGAGGCTGGCTCACCAGGAGCATATCCCTCCTCAGCGGACGGCGGCATCTCGACCGGAGCTTCTTGTTCGTACATTCTCACAGGCTCAGACCTTGCGGCGTAGCCACAGCCCGCGGTGATCGAGACTAGAACAGAGGCGATGACGGCGTACATAAATTTCTTACTCATTGCATTTTCCCCCTTTTTGTTAAAAGCCATTGCTCTCTGGACGCTCCTGGTGACGAAAAGGTTCCCCTGCTAACGCCCCATCTCTAGCCGTTCGATGAGGCGACGAGGAAGGCCGCGGGCGCGCATTCGCTCTTGAGTGATCTCTACCGGGTAGGCGACGCGGTGAAACTCCCAAATCATCTCATTCGAATCAAGTGTCGCGTAGCTGGCGCGCGGGTCGCCGTCGCGGGGCTGGCCCACGCTGCCGGGGTTGATGATCATGCGGTGAGGGCCAAGAGTCAGGGGGTCGGGGAATGGGGGAATCTTTGTTTCACATTGCTGCTGCTGTTCGTCTAACTCGAAGACAATTGGTATGTGGGTGTGCCCCACCAGGCCGATGGGGGCAGAGAAATGTTCAAAGTTGGCGTGAGCCTGGTTGGCATCGAGTATGTATTCCCAAATCGGTTCGCGGGGGCTGGCGTGGACCATGTAGAAGCCGTTTTGCTCTATGTGGGTGGGGAGGTTGTTCAGGTACTCACGCACAGCCGGCGAGAGTACCGTCTGCGTCCACATGCTTGCAATACGAGCGTCGGTGTTGAAATTGCCGAGGTCTAGTTTGCCCAGCGCGGCCCAATCGTGGTTGCCCGCCAGGCTGATATGGGAAAAGTCCTGAAGCCGCTCGACACACTCGTTGGGATTGGGGCCATATCCCACTAAATCACCCAGACACCAAATTTCGTCGAATTCGGAGGCATCGGCCAGCACGGCCTGTAAGGCGGTCAAGTTAGCGTGGACGTCAGATATGATCAGATAGCGCACGATGTCATTGCTCCATGTGAGAGGTAGGCGGTATTATAACTCTATTTTTTGCTTTGCGCTAGCCGCCGCTTGTCGAGCCTACACAACGGTTGTATAATCATTTGGGGTTGATTATACTTTGTCAGGAGTTTCTGGATGGCCCCAATTCTCAATGAGCACACGTTGGAATTTGTAAGTCGCAGTCCAGATCAAACACAGCGGCTGGGAGCGCGCCTGGGCGCGTTGTTGCGCGGTGGAGATGTGGTCTGCCTGGAGGGGCCGCTGGGGGCGGGCAAGACCTGCCTGGCGCAGGGCATAGGCCGGGGCTGGGGGGTGAGCCAGCCGCTCGTCAGCCCCACTTTTGTCCTGGTCCGCGAGTACGCGCGGGCCGATGGGCTTGTGCGGCTCTACCACGTTGATCTCTACCGCATCTCTGGCGCAGAGGAGACATTTGGGCTGGGGGTGGACGAGTTTCTGGGAGACGCGCGCGCGATATGCGTCGTGGAGTGGGCGGAGCGGGCGCGGGCACTGATGCCGCCCGAGTATTTGTGGATCGAGTTAGATCTCGTCAATCAAACCCGCCGGGCAATGTGCTTCACGGCGCGGGGAGAGCGTCATACGGCACTGCTGCGAGAATTTCGCCGCGCAGCCTTTGGAGCATAGGGAGCATGTTAGTCGCCATTGATACCGCTACCAGCCACGCCAGCCTGGCGCTGCACGATGGCTTCCGGGTGCGAGTGGAGCACACGTGGGAGACATCTCGCCGGCACACGGTCGAGTTGATGCCTCGCCTGGTGGCCGCGTTGGAGCAGTTGGGACTCGGGGCCGAGCATCTCAGCGGAGTAGCGGTGACGCGGGGGCCTGGCTCCTTCACCGGGTTGCGGGTGGGAGTGGCCCTGGCCAAGGGATTGGCGCTGGCGCGGGGGCTACCGTTGGTCGGCGTGCCGACACTCGACGTGGTCGCGGCGGCCCAGGGACGGGATCGCCGGCCGTTGTGCGCGGTGTTGCAGGCCGGGCGGCGGCGCATCTGCGTCGCCATCTACCGCTGGCGGAATGGGGAGTGGCGCATGCGCCAGGAGCCGCAGCTCACTACCTGGGCGTCCCTGGTGGAAAAGACGACTTCCCCCACCCTGTTCTGTGGCGAGGTTGACCAAGAGGGGGCCGAGGCGTTGGCCGCTCTCGGCGAACTGGCCGTGCTCCTGCCAGCGGCCGCGCGACTGCGGCGGGCCGGCTTTCTGGCAGAGTTGGCCTGGCAGAGATTGAACCGGGGCGAGACCGACGACCCGGCCACGTTGGCCCCCATCTACCTTCAGTATCCTGCTCAATGAACCAACTTTTGCCCTACACCATCCGTCCGATGGAGCCGGAAGACGTCCCGACGGTAGTCGCTATCGAGAAGCTTTCTTACCCCACCCCCTGGCCGGCTTCGTCTTACCTGTACGAACTGAATCACAACACGCGCTCCTCTTATTACGTCTTGTTGAAACCGCCAACGGATGAGGGTGCTCCACCAGAGCGTGGCTGGCGCCGCTGGCTACGCGGCGTGATGGGCTTGCCGGGTCGGAGCCGGGTGATCGGGTATGTGGGCTTCAGACGCCAGTCGGCAGAGGCGCACATCAGCACTATCGCCGTCCACCCCGAGTGGCGGGGGAAGGGTTTGGGAGAGTTATTGCTGCTGGCAGCAGTGGAACAGGCGTTAGAATTAGGGATGAGCTTGATCTCGTTGGAGGTGCGCGCTTCCAATCAGGTGGCCCAGAATATGTACCGCAAGTGCGGCTTCCGATTCAAGAGTGTCCAGCGAGGTTATTACCGGGATGGCGAGGATGCCTGGCTGATGGATGTCGAGGCGAGCGCGGATGCTTACCGGACGCAATTGGCCGGGCTGCGGCGGACGCTGGAGGCGCGGCTGCTCCGGCAGTGGTCAGACGTTGGACAAAAGGATGGGGATACGATATAATCTCTCTCAGCAGGGTTGAGGAGGCAGCAATGGAACTGATCAAGTTTGTCCGCAACTATAACGATGAAAGCACCGAGATGGGGTTCCAGTTCGAGTTCCTCTGCGATAGGTGTGGAACCGGCTATCGCACCCCATTCGTGGCCTCGGCCACGGGGATCGCGAGTGAAGCTCTGGACGTAGCCAGTGGTTTGCTGGGCGGCGTGTTCGGCAGGGCGGCCAGCGTGGGCGATCGGGTCCACTCTGCAGCGTGGGAAAGAGAGCAAGACAAGGCATTTAGCCGGGCGGTCGAGCAGGTCAAGCCAAACTTTCGTCAATGTCCGCGTTGCAATAGTTGGGTGTGCGTGGAGCGCTGTTGGAACGAGACGCGGGGGCTGTGCAAAGATTGTGCCCCTGACCTGGCGGTGGAGATGTCGGCGATGCAGGCCGAGGCGGCCATCACGGCGGCGCGGGAGGTGGCCCACGCGGCGGCGAGCGAGCAGGTCGCGGCGGAGGCGTTCGACGGTGTAATCAAGGCGGTTTGTCCCAAGTGCGGGGCGCCGGTCAGCGGGGGCAAGTTCTGCGCCGAGTGCGGCGCTCCGCTGACGGCGGTCAAGTTCTGCACGGAATGTGGGAGCGAAATTCCAGTCGGCTCCAAGTTCTGCCCGGAATGTGGCAAGCCGCAGTAGGACTGAACGGATGGGGCAATGTAGCCGAGGTTTCCATACTTTGTGGCTACGTCAAAAGTTCCCCTAAACCGGCAGTTTTTTATCACGATAGATAGGAGGGAGAGCGTGTCAGAGTTGGAATTGCTGGCGGCAGAGATCGCCAAATGTACGCGATGTCTTTTACATCGGGGCAGGACCAACACGGTGCCCGGCGATGGGCCGGAGAACGCCGACATCATGCTCATCGGCGAAGCGCCGGGCTTTCACGAGGACCAGCAGGGACGTCCGTTTGTGGGGGCGGCGGGCAAGTTCCTGGACGAGTTGCTAGAGAGCATCGGCCTGACGCGGAAGGATGTCTTTATCGCCAACGTCATCAAGTGCCGCCCGCCCGGCAACCGCGATCCACTGCCGGAGGAGATCGAAACCTGCAAGCCATTTCTCGACCGGCAGATTGAGCTGATCCAGCCCAAGCTGGTGGTGACGCTGGGACGCTTTTCGATGGCGCGGGCCTTCCCCAAAGCGCGCATCTCCCGCATTCACGGCCAGCCGCGCAAGATTGACGGCGTGCTCTACTATCCGATGTACCACCCGGCAGCGGCGCTGCATCAGCCCAGCCTGCGCAGCGTCATCAAGGAGGACATGCTGCGTATTCCTGATCTGATTGAGCAGGCGGCCCAGATCGCCGAATCTCAGATTCCCACAGATGTGGAACAGTTAAAGCTGTTTTAAGGTAGATGTCAGGTGATTGATTTTATCTCTATCGTTGTGCTCACGTTCGCACTGGCGCTGATCGTGTTAGGGGCCATCACGATGTGGCTGGAGCATGGGCGGGGGCGACTCCAGGGCGTCGCACTAACCCTGGTTGGGTTGCTGATTGGTGTGGGATATACCTTTTTGGGCAGTCGCTTCTCACTGGGAATCTTTGACCGGCTGATCGTGGCTGTGGACTTGCCGGCCTTGATGGGTACGGCCTTTGTTTACACAGCGGGCGTGTTGAGCGGCACAGCGCTGGCCGGGGGAATTTTCCTCTGGGCCACAGACCGCTTCCAGCACCGGGTTGAGCGAGCATCAATTGCCCTCGTTGTGGTTGGCGTGCTGGTGGCGCTGCTGGTGACGCTCGTCGCCATCGCCCTCAGCGCGTCCTAAAGCCCCCCCGAGTCCCAGTAGAGCCAGATAGGCGTGCTTTGCTGCTCCGGAAATAGCCTCAATCTTGTAGGTCGCGCTTGTAGCGTGACGACTTTTCAAAAGTTGGAACTGGCGAGTCTTGGCTAATTCGGCGTTGGGCTGGGACTGACGACAGTCACCTCGACCGTCACAAAACCGTCGTTATCGCTTAGAATGTCGTCATCAATGCGCAGATAGAGCAGCCCCGATTCCCTCATCCACCAGACGCCGGCCCGGCCCACGTAAAACGGCTCCCCATTCTCACCTATACGCCCGATGAGCGCCCCACCCGGCACACTCGGCAGAGGGTAAAATGCGGGCGACATGTACCGGGCGTGCCCTTCCGGCCCGTGGTACTCGCCGGGCGTGTACACCCAGCTCCCCCTGGCCCTGATGCGCAACTCGTCCCCCTCGCGCACCCGCACCCCCACGCTCTGCCAGGACCGGTAGGCATAAACGCGGGAGGCAGGCAGCGACTCT
>Ga0164318_10005005_pt1 | contig 12796 bp, 8 predicted proteins | sample GuaBasSedimGuay9_FD_113734 | JGI IMG/M metagenome (GOLD analysis project Ga0164318, IMG submission 113734) | Subseafloor sediment microbial communities from Guaymas Basin, Gulf of California, Mexico - Guay9, Core 4571-4, 0-3 cm | ecosystem: Environmental > Aquatic > Marine > Hydrothermal vents >... | reverse complement strand
TAGATTATAAATAATAACAAGTGTTACAAATATACAAAAATACGGCATCAATTTCAAAAATCATCTCAATTTCAAAATCAAACCCAACAAAAAAACCACAACAGATACAATACTCAAAGCAATACCCACACCAAAAATATTGGCAAAAAGGCCTAAAACAATAGTAACTATTGATAATTATTCGGTAAGAAGTTTTTTGATTTCTTTTTCTAATTCAGGCACATGCTTATTAATAATTGCCCAAATTGTTTCATCATCAATAGCATCATAACCGTGTATGATATAGTTTCTTAAACTGACAATGCGCTTTGCGTTGTTGAGTTCAAAATCAGGTTCTATTTTCAATATCCTATTAATCGCTTCACCTATTATTTCTAATTCTCTTTCAATGGCTCTTTTTACTGTAAGATTTTTTTTGTATTCAAAAAAGTTTCTATTTCCATTCAAGTGGAAAAATATTGCTTCAATTGAAGACTTTACATCAAACAATGATTTCTTTATTCCTATGTCCATATACAAGTTTTTTTGTTCGTTCTACTTCTTTTATAAAATATGGATTTTTCATAGCTTTCCCTGAAACTAAATCAATTTTTTTATTGAAAATTAGTTCTAATTCATTTAAAAAGTCAAAAAAATTATCGGCATATTCTAAAAGTGGAACTTCTTCAAAGTATACAACAAAATCAATATCACTGTCATCATTATATTTATTCGTTAATATTGAACCAAAAACATAAAGCAATGATATATGATATTTTTTACAAACCTTATTTATTTCACCTATTTTATTATATACAAGCTCCATAGATTGTTGGTTGAAACGATTTTATTAGATTATAAATAATAACAAGTGTTACAAATATACAAAAATACGGCATCAATTTCAAAAATCATCTCAATTTCAAAATCAAACCCAACAAAAAAACCACAACAGATACAATACTTAAAGCAATACCCACACCAAGGATATCGGCAAAAAGGCCTAAAACAATAGCAACTATTGATGCAAATATGGTTTTTGTTAATGATTCAACTGAAAGTGTGGTTGCGAGTGATTTTGAACTGAAATTTTCAGCAACATACGAGACTCCTATTGGCTTTCTGAAATTTTCGATTAAGTATATAAAAATAAAAAACAAAATGGATAATCCGTACAATGAATAATGAAAAAATATTCCTCCTAAAAAACCTGCAATTACACCAATAAAAAGAAGTTGATTTAATGCTTTTCTGCTGTTAGAAAATAAGGTTTTAATTTTACCCGAGTTTTTTGATGCCCGGCTTGTTAAAAGGTAGATAACAAAAAAGGAAATACCGATAAAAACAGCAGTTTGTTGTTTTTGTGTAATTCCGGCAATTAAGGGTATTGATATAGCCAAAGTTTGTATAATAAATTGCAAATAATCTTTTGTCTGTTTAAAATATCCACTATAAGACGAAACATTGAGCAATATTTTCAATTTTTCTTTTTGTTTTAAGTTTGCTATAAGTTCTTTTATTATCTTCTTAAAAACATTCAAAAGTTCAGTAAATTTAAACGAAATTACATTTCCATCCAGTTCTTTTGGATAGCTGATAATCAGCAGTATATCTAAAAAAAAAGGAATAATTGAAATCAAGAAAATAATATCGTAGTTTTTTGTAAAAAACACTAAAGCTGCTGCAATTAAAGATGATATTGCCGAACCAACTTGCGAACAGGAACGGGTTCCTCCGTAATAGTGTACTTTTTGGTTTTGCCATGATTTAATGTTCAGATATTCAAAAATCATTGCTTTATGGGTTCCTGTACGAAATGAATCGCCAAAAGCAAAAAATACCATGGCAAATAGTAAAAAACTAAAATTGTTTGAGAAATAAAAAAGGATAAAAGAAATAATGTAAAAGCCAAATGAAAAAACCATTGTCTTTTTTCTACCCAAGGCATCAGCAATTATTCCGGTTGGTATTTCGGTTATATAAATAATAATTTCACGAACTGAATATAGCAAAGCTATTTGTGTAAATGAAAGACTTTTTTCAAGTAAAAAAAGAATGAAAAATGGTTCAAAAAACTTTAGGTTCTTTAAAAAACCATAAAAGCAGAATTTATAATACTGTATGTCTTTGTATTGCCTTTCCAATTATTTTTTTAATTTAAAAACCATTAATTACCAAACTTAGTCTTCTGGCTAGTGGATGAATTTGTAGTGTGAAACTACAAAAGCTACAAATAAATTAGAGTTTGTCTCGTATGTCCTACTTTTAGGCTTTTTTAATATGCGAAACTTATTCAAAGGTTTGCAGAAGTTAGCAGTAAACAGTCCACAGCATGCATTATCTCTACAAAGTCTACTTACTGATACTTCGACTTTGCTCAGCAACCTGAAACTGAATACTGTTCTTGTTTGAAAATAGTAAAAGCACAAAATCGTGACTTTATAGACACATTAATTAAAAAGAAAAACCTACTTTTTAAGTAGGTTTTTCTTTATACTATATCTGAAAATCTATCTTAGTCTAAATTTGGAATTCTTAAAACCTGTCCCGGATAAATTAAATCAGCATTTTTCAACATCGGCTTATTGGCCTCAAAAATAATATTGTATTTTGAAGCATTTCCGTAAACTTCTTTAGAAATTTTACTTAGATAATCACCTTTCTTAACCGTGTAAAATTTAGCTTCCGGTTCAGGGTTAGTTACTACCATTTGATCGTCAACTTCGGCAATACCATAGTTATTACCAACAATTAAAATAACTTTTTCTTTGGCTGCCTGATTTTCTGCATCACCTGTAATCTTTGCCTGATCTCCTTCAATTTCAATTTTTAAATTTTCAACTCCTAATTTTAGGTTATTGATTTGTCTTGTTAATGTTGAAGCATTTTCTGCATTAACCTCTTCAATTGATTTTTCTTCTTTTTCAGGTTTGCTATTAAATAATTTAGCTCCGGCATCTTTAACAAATGAAAATAATCCCATAATTTTTAATTTTAGTATTTTTGTTTACAAATTTACAAAAAAACAATTAAATTTGGACTTTAATACTATTACAATTTGCAAGTACTACATTTATCAAGTAGTTTAAACTCGATTAAAAAAACTTATTATGCTTAGTAAACTAACTTCAATGTTTTCTGATACGGTAAAAGACCAGTTAGAAGATAAAATAATGGAAACTATTGGTTTAGATGCCGATAAAGCTGATGATGTAGTAAAAGTAGGGACAGAGACTATTTTTGACGGCTTTAAAGATGAATTGTTAAGTGGCAATCTTTCAGGACTAACTGATTTAGTGAAAGGTGGTACCCAAAACATGGCAGAAAATGTGATGATAAAAGGCATTACAGGAAAAGTAGTGAGTGCATTGAGTGAAAAAGTTGGTTTATCGCCACAAATATCAAATCAGGTAGTTGAGATAATATTGCCTTTTATTATGGATATGCTCAATAAAAAAGATGATGATGAAAGCTCTTTTAATATTGGTGGGATGTTTGATATGCTTACAGGCAATAAAAGCGAATCAGATTCTGATGACTTGATTTCAGGATTATCTAAAGGTCTTGGAAGTTTATTTGGATAGTAAACTAGTGTCAAGTCAAGCATGATCTTTAGGGCCAAGCCTCGTTCTTTTTGTTTTTTGCTTTACTAAAAAAAGATTCACGTAGCTACGGCTATGTTTACTTTTTTTTGTTTCCCAAAATTCCAAAATTAACATTGGCTTACCCGAAACCTCATACATGACTTGACACCAGGTAATTCTTTCTAACAAGAATTTTAAAACTCGGGCTTTTTGAAAGCTCGGGTTTATTTTTATTTGAATATAAAGTAAACAAATGAACTCATACATAGAATTAGTAAAAGCATATCCAATTTATAGTGCCATGATACAGTTTGCAATATTAGGCACTTTAGGTGATATTATTTCAAAATGGATGCAGCAGGGCAAAATGTTTTTACCTTATAAATGGACAATTATCATTTTAAAAATGATTGAGTGGGCAATAATTGCTGTTACCATTAAATATGCTTTTGTTGGATTTCAAGGGTTCGTAGATGGCTTGATTGCGCATCAACTTGTTCCTGAACTTGGTTTGTTTGGAAGAGCATTTACCGTTTCGCTTACTATGAATTTACAATATGGTTTGTTCCTGGTTATTTTTCACCGCTTTTTAGATAACCTTATTGCAAGGCAAAAAAACTGGAAAAATATTGATAAAGGAATGCTTTCATTAATTTGGTTTTGGATTCCGGCACATACCCTTACTTTTATGCTTGATAAACCCTATCAAATTGGACTGGCTGCAATTTGGTCAGTTATTTTAGGTGTTATTTTAGGATTTTATAACCGGGAAAGTAGCACAGCTCTCTGAGCTGTGAAAAATAAACGACACAGCTCAGAGAGCTGTGCTACTTTGACCCAATTCTTGCTTTATTCTTTTCTCAACCAAAGCCAGTAATTCCTCATCAGTAATACCATCTCTTTCAACTGGTTTCAAAACTGTATATTTTAAATGTAGTCCAATGTTTAAAGGAAACATACCACCAAACTTATGAAGTTTATAATTTCCATCAATAACAAAGGGTACAACAAGTGCTGAAGGCGAAGCATTTAACAGAGCCATAAATCCACCTGGTCGGAAACTTTTAAGGATTCCAGTTCTGCTTCGTGTACCCTCAGGATAAATACAGGCTGAAAAGTTCTTTTCTTCTATTAATTTACCCAGCTTTGAAATTTCTTGTATTGATTGCTGCCCATTTTTTCGGTCAATTAAAGCAGAACCACCCTTTTGCAAGTTATATGATATACTGGGAATTTTTTTTGCAAGTTCTATTTTTGAAATAAATTTAACATGATTCTTTTTAAAAGCAACATAAGCGGGTGAAATATCATACATGCTCTGGTGGTTGCCAACAATAATTAACGGTTTGTTTTTAGGTATGTGTTCTAATCCGTAAAATGATGACCTGTTAAACAAAGTGTACATATTGTAAACCAAAAGAAAGTTCATTAAATCAACTACCTTTTTATGAGCTGTATATCCAAATAAATTATAGGAAATTACTTGAATAGGATGAAAAATTAACAATATAATAGTAAAAATTGAATAATAAATTGCCGATAATATATACGCAAGAATTTTTCTCATAAAGCAAAATAATCATAGCCTGATTAATTCATAAATTTATTAAATACTTTGTTAATTATCTACCAATATGCTCCTTAAACCAAAATAGTAAAAGTATTAAAAAACGATAAATTTACCAAAGGTGCATTTTTTCTTTGCCGGACTTTTTCCCGAAGTAAGTTCGGGACTGGCTGTTGCAAACCTCTTGCAGTATAAACATACAGCTTCAAAGTTCGACGCCTCAATTCCAACAAAGAAAAAGCGCATAGCCTGCCCCGCCTTAGCGGGGAATTATTCAGGATAGTTGTTTGCGCAAATTAAATAAAAAACTTTGATAAAAAGGCAACAAACACTTAGATTTGATTTTTTAGAGAACTATTGAATAAAAATAATAGGACAATGGCAAATAAAAAATAAATTATATTTTTTTGTAATTTGCTCATATGACTGACTATTGGCTAATTTGAGCTTAATATTAAGATTACTGAAAAAAATATGATTTCATCAAGTTGAAAATCACTATATTTTATATATTTTCGTAGTTGAATTTAACATTTTTTAACAATGTACGAATACATTCAGGGACAACTAGTTGAGCTAAACCCGGCCTATGCTGTAATTGATACCGGGAATATAGCTTACTTTATTAACATATCTTTAAATACATACTCAAGTTTGGAGGGAAAAGAAGGCGCAAAACTCTACCTTCATCATGTGGTGAGGGAAGATGCACAGCAATTTTTCGGCTTTAAAGAAAAGCAGGAACGTGAACTTTTCAGACAATTAATATCTGTATCAGGTATTGGTTCTAATACGGCACGGATGATGCTTTCATCATTACAACCAATTGAGTTGAAAACGGCTATTTTGGAAGCAAATGTTAACGTATTGAAAAGTGTTAAAGGAATAGGGCTTAAAACGGCTCAAAGAGTGATTATTGACCTAAAGGATAAAATTGCTAAAGGTGATACAGTAGACTCTGTTGGTATTCCTGTGGGTAGTATAAAGAAAGAAGAAGCACTTTCTGCATTAGTTATGCTTGGATTTAATAAAGCGGCTGTTGATAAAACCCTAAGTAAGGTATTACAAGAAAATTCAAATTTAAGTGTAGAAGAATTAATAAAAATTGCACTAAAGAAGCTTTAATTTCGTTAAACCTTAGTTAGAGTCTGTTCCTAAAGTCAGTGTTTGAGATAGAGAGTTCAAGTTTGAGCTTGCTAGGTTTTGAAAACTATAGAGTTTACTGCTGTAAGTGCATTGTAATGAACTAGTTGATGTAAGTGTTTTTCATGACAAGTATAATGAAGAAATAGAACTTCTAGACGAACACTAGTTAGTGCGTGTCCATAAAGTCGAAAGTTTGAACTAGAAAGTTCGAATTTAAAGCCTGCCCCATATTTTTATCGGGGACGTGCAATAAATCTAAACCGCAGAATACTTGTGTATTTGAGGATTTTAATTTTGAGCAACAACGCAGAAGCCAGACTTTATAGACAAACTTTAGTTAGAGATAAATGCAATAAGCTGTTATTCGAAAACCTAATTAAACAACCATAAATACTTGAAAAGCAGAACGCATAATATAGTTCCGGGATTTATTGTCTTGATTTTTCTTTTTATCATCTTTAGCTCAAATACTAATGGTGAATCTGGATTGTCATTTCATGATAAAAGTCTGATAACGATACCTCCATCTGTAAAAGACACTATTGTTGAGGATACAATAAAATTACCTTATCCGTTCAGGGATGACTCTAATCCCTATTCTCAGGAAACACAGAGCTCTCCTCTTTATATGCCTAATCCTTCAAATATAGAAACAGAAGTAGAATATGATCCTGTTACAGGCGAATATATTATTACCAGGAAAATAGGGGGTTTTAATTACCGAAACCCAAGTTCTATGACGCTTGAGGAGTATCGTAATAAAAGCCGAAAAAACTCAATAAGCAATTACTGGTCACAACAACAAAAGGCGAATGGAGGAAGTCAGGGAGAATCATTTCTTAATAAGTATTTAAATCCTAAATTAAATGTTAATATTAAGGGCTTTGATAAAATTTTTGGCAGTAATGTAATTGATATTAAACCCCAGGGATCGGCTGAATTAATATTTGGTATAAACATATCAAAAATTGAAAACCCTACATTGCCAATAAAACTGCAAAGAAGTACAACCTTTGATTTTGATATGAAAATTCAAATGGGCGTTACGGGAAATATCGGTGATAAAATGAAAGTTGGTATTAACTATAATACTGAAGCTACATTTGATTTTGAAAACCAAACTACTTTATCATATACCGGCGATGAGGATGAACTTATTCAAAGTATTGAGGCTGGAAATGTTTCTCTACCTTTAACCGGAACCCTTATTACTGGTAGCCAAAGTTTATTTGGTGTTAAAACTGCTTTGCAATTTGGAAAATTAAGAGTAACGAGTGTTTTTTCTCAACAAAAATCAGAATCTTCAGTAATTGAAGTGGAGGGTGGTGCACAAGTTAGTGATTTTGAATTCCGTGTGGATGAGTATGAATCAAACAGGCATTTTTTCCTGGCACATTATTTTAAAGATAATTATGACCGTGCTTTGCAAAACCTTCCGGTAATTAATACCGGTGTTAATATTACTCGTGTAGAGGTTTGGGTAACTAATAAATCTGGTAATTTTGATGATTCAAGAAATATTATTGGTTTTATGGATTTAGCAGAAAATCAAGCTAATATTTATGCTGAAGGTTTGATTCATCAAAACCCCAGTTCAGTAATAAACCCATATAATGATTTGAATAATCTGTATGATTTAATGAATACATCCTATTTGGGAATAAGGGATATAAACCAAATAACATCAACACTTGCTCCTTTGGCAGAGAGTGATAATTTTGTTCCCATCATTGATTATGCAAAAGTTGAAAATGCACGTTTATTAACATCTTCAGAATACGAAATCAATAATAAATTAGGATACATTTCAATAATTGCCCCATTAAACGATGATGAGGTTCTGGCTGTGGCATATGAATATACAATTTCAGGCAGAGTTTATACTGTGGGTGAATTTTCCAATAGTGGTGTTAATGCTCCCGCAACTCTCATCTTAAAAATGCTTAAAGGGCCGGCATTATTACCCCAAATACCTAGTTGGGATTTAATGATGAAAAATGTGTACTCAATAGGCTCTTACAGGATAAATAATGAAGATTTTATTCTTGATATATTTTTCAATAATGATAAATCAGGAACAAGTGTTAACTATATAGATAAGGGAGATATTGCTGGTGTACCACTTTTGAAGGTAATGAATTTAGACCAGTTGAACTCTCAGCTTGATCCGCAACCTGATGGTGCTTTTGACTTTATGGAAAGAGTAACAATAAACTCTTCAAATGGCAGGGTGTTTTTCCCGGTAAGAGAACCATTTGGCAAACATTTACGTGAAAAAATAAATAATGAGGCTATTGCCAATGAGTTTGTTTTTGAAGAGCTGTATGATTCAACCCAAAGTAAAGCAAGGCAGGTTGCAGAAAAAAGCAAATTTGTTATTAAAGGTAGTTATCGATCAAGCGGAGGGGCTGATATTTCACTTAATGCTATAAATATTCCCGATGGTTCTGTTAAGGTTTCAGCAAATGGTGTTGAACTGGTTGAAGGAAATGATTATATTGTTGATTATAACCTTGGACGAGTTACCATTTTAAATCATGGTTTACTGGAGTCCGGAACACCTATTCAAATTAGCCTGGAAAGTAATTCTTTATTTAATATTAATCGAAAAACCTTATTGGGAACTCATTTGGATTATATTATTTCAGATAATTTTACCCTGGGTGGTACAATTTTGCATTTGAGTGAAAAACCATTAACTAATAAAGTAGATATTGGAGATGAGCCTATTGCAAATACAATTTGGGGTTTAAGTGGTAACTATAGTACAGAATTTCCGTTTCTTACAAAAATGATTGATAAACTTCCTTTTCTTGAAACAAAAGAGGTGTCAACCATTGAAGTTAGTGGTGAATTTGCACACCTCATACCCGGACATTCAAAAACAATTGGAAAGGATGGAAACTCTTATATTGATGATTTTGAAGGAGCGAAAACATCGATTGATCTAAAAACACAGTACTCCTGGGTTATTGCCAGCACACCAAAAGGACAAGCTGATTTGTTTCCGGAGGGTGATTTGATTAATGACCTTCAAAATGGTTATAATCGTGCAAAAATTGCATGGTATAATGTAAATACAGATTTGTTAAGGAGTACGTCAGCAACTCCTTCTAATATCACTTTTTCAGATCAAAAAAACCATTTAGTAAGAGAAATACCTGAACAGGAGATATTTCCTAATAAAGAGAGTTATACAGGTTATCCTACCATACTGCAGGTAACAAATATTGCTTTTTATCCTAAAGAAAAGGGATCCTACAATTATGATGTTGCAGGTGTTTCGGGTATTTCTGCAGGGATTAATGCAAATGGATTACTTGAAGAGCCTCAAACACGTTGGGGAGGGATAATGCGTAAATTGCAAACCAATGATTTTGAAGCCACCAATATTGAGTTTATTGAATTTTGGCTTATGGATCCTTTTGTAGAAACTCAGATTGACAACCCGGGAGGTGATTTATACTTTAATCTGGGCTATCTTTCAGAAGACATATTAAAGGATTCAAGGAAAAGTTTTGAGAATGGTTTACCCACTTCAGCAGGCGATACGTTAGTTGATTATACGGTTTGGGGAAAAGTGCCTTTGCAACAATCTTTAGTAAATGCCTTTGATAATGATGCAAATACCCGACAGTATCAGGACGTTGGAATGGATGGTTTAAGTACTATCGAAGAAAGAAGCTTTTTTGCTAATTATCTTGATGCTATTTCCAGTGTTCATGGTACTTCTTCAAGAGCATATATTAATGCTGAAAAAGACCCATCCAGTGATAATTATCATTTTTTTAGAGGAAGTGACTTTGATACAGATAATGTAAAAATTCTGGATCGATATAAGTCTTATAATGGTATGGAGGGGAATTCACCTACTTCATCACAGTCTCCGGAACCATATCCCACTTCAGCTACACTAATTCCTGATGTTGAGGATATTAATCAGGATAATACTTTAAATGAAGAAGAAACCTATTTCCAATATAAGGTGAGTCTAAGGCCTGGAGCTGATATGGAGGTTGGTCAAAATTATATAGCAGATATTCGTGAAGCAAATGTATCAAGAAAAGATATGGCTGATACGATTATTAAATGGTATTTATTCAAAATCCCTATTTACAAACCTCAGCGTAAAATCGGACCTATTTCAGACTTTCGTTCTATTCGTTTTATGCGTTTGTTTATGCGTGATTTTAGTGAAGAAATGGTTTTGCGATTTGCTCGTTTGGATTTGGTGCGAAGTGAATGGCGTGGATATGATGATAATATCTCTGAAGGAACAGAAGGGATTTCTATCCCTCAAACTGAGGATGAAGCATATGATGTTTCAGTGGTAAGCATTGAAGAAATCGGGTCGCGAATACCGGTTAATTACGTATTACCTCCGGGGATTTCAAGAGTCGTTGATCCTACAAACCCATACCTTAGAGAATTAAATGAACAGTCTATCTCTATGCGCGTTAAAGGATTGAACGATGGTGATTCAAGATCTGCTTATAAAAATATTAATATTGATATTCGTCAATATAAACGCTTGCAAATGGAAGTGCATGGAGAGGCTTTGGTTGATGATATTCTTGAAGATGGTGAGTTATCTGTATTTATAAGAATGGGCTCAGACTTTAAACAAAACTATTATGAATATGAAATCCCCGTAAAACTAACACCTTACAGATCAGATTATGATGATGAATCAGACGCTGATCGCTTAATGGTTTGGCCAGCGGAGAATAGAATTAATTTTGAACTGGAATTATTACAACTGGTTAAGCAAATCAGAAACAATGAAATGCGGAATATCGGTTCAAGTGTTGAATTAATTACACCTTTTGTTCAATATCTAAATAATCATAACGAATTGGTTGAATTTGGAGCTAGTGATGGAAGAAAGGTTACTGTAATGGGTAATCCAAATCTAAGCAATGTGAAAACTGTAATGATTGGTGTTCGAAACCCTTCTCAACAAAATAATCCTAATAATGATGATGGTATGCCAAAATCCGGTATTTTGTGGATGAATGAACTTCGTGTTAGTGATTTTAGGCAAGAAGGTGGTTGGGCGTCAACAGCGCGTGTGTCGACAAAACTGGCGGACTTAGGTAGTTTTACTATTGCAGGTAATACTAGTAGGAGCGGGTTTGGAAGTCTTGAAAAAAAGATTAATGAAAGGCAAAAAGAGGATATTTATGCTTATGATTTATCTACAAACATTGAATTAGGCAAATTTTTCCCTAAAAAAAGTAGGGTCAGAATTCCTATGTATTTTGGATTTTCAGAAAATGTAAAAAGTCCACAATATAATCCTTTGGATCCGGATATTCTTTTAGAAACAACACTTTCTAATCCTGAAATATCTAAAGAAGAGAAAGATTCTATAAGAAATATTGTACAGGATTATACAAAGCGTAAAAGTTTTAATATTACTAATTTTAAAATTGAAGGTGATCCTACCAGGTTAAAAGGTAAGAAAAAACCATTTTATCATATTTCTAATTTTCAGGCAAGTTTTGCTTTCAATGAAATATACAGCCGGAGTGTAAAAATTGATCACAACCTAATAAGAAATCATGCAGGTTCATTTGCTTATGTTTTTAACAATCGACCCAAAAATCATACCCCATTCAGGAAAAGTAAATTGTTTAAACATAACTCATTAAAGCTAATCAGGGATTTTAATTTTTATTTAGTACCTAATATGTTCTCTTTCCGTACAGATTTAGTAAGGAAATACCAGGAGAGTTTAGTTAGGAATATTACAGATCCTAATGCATTGATTTTTCCTACCTATAAAAAGGATTTTACATGGAATAGGAATTATGATCTGAAACACAGTTTTACCAAGGCACTTAAACTCCAATATACTGCAAATAACAAATCGCGTATTGATGAGCCTTACGGTTCAATTGATCCAAATGATCCGGACTATATTCAAAAAAAGGATACTGTTTGGCAAAAGGTTATGTCTTTTGGACGTAATACTAATTTTAATCATGCGATAATGCTAAGTTACAACCTCCCACTTTCAAAAATTCCATTGTTACGCTGGACTTCGGCAACTGCAAGGTATAAATCAACTTATGATTGGACTGCAGGCCCGTTAACCGGTGATGTTGTTAATCTGGGGAATATAATTACTAATTCAAGTTCTATTCAGTTAAACGGGCAATTTAATTTTACGAAGTTATACAATAAGATACCTTACTTTAAACGGCTTTCTCAAAAAATGAGAGGTGGAAAATCAACAAAAAAATATAAAGATGTTGTTTATAAAAAAGAGAACTTACGTTTTAAAAAGGGTATTCCAAAATCGATAACTCATGATTTAAAAACGGAAGATGTTAGTATTGAGGTGCAAGATGAAAATGGGAAGGAAATTAAAGGCGAATTGATTGTAGTTAATACTAAGAAAGTTAAATTTAGATCAACTGAAAACTATAAAAATGCATCGATTGTACTTACAGGAAAAAGGGAAATTAAAGATAATATTTTGCGAACATTAGGTGATGGTTTAGCGTATATGGTT